>Ga0209342_10001221_pt1 | contig 28947 bp, 36 predicted proteins | sample RifCSP16_2_FD_184023 | JGI IMG/M metagenome (GOLD analysis project Ga0209342, IMG submission 184023) | Soil microbial communities from Rifle, Colorado - Rifle CSP2_sed 16_2 (SPAdes) (version 2) | ecosystem: Environmental > Terrestrial > Deep subsurface > Rock core/Sediment | place: Rifle...
GGTGGAGCTTTGGCTTTGTATCCTATTCGGGACTTGGCTGGGGGTAATCCTGTTTATTGTTGGAATCGTGGTCATAGCGGCATGGAAATAATGCGGATAGCCATTATATGACGCTTATACGTTTCCCATGGCCAAACCCGAAATTATCGAGCAACTCCCGCACTGACCGACGTTTCCTGACTGCTGACAGACAACAAGCACGGGATACAGGGTACTGGATCACAAAAGATGCCGGCTTGAGGTTCCCCGAGGGGTCATTATTGGAGCTCACGATCGTGATCTCTCCCCCCGACCGCCGGCATAGAGACGACGACAATATCCTGACTGCATTCAAGAGTTATCGGGACGGTATTTTCAAGGCCCTTGAACTGGACGATTCCGCTGTCCGCCGCACCGTGATCGAGTGGTATACCCCAAGACCAAAATCGGGCATCCATACCCCAGAGAAAGACGGGGCTTTGTATGTAAACCTGAAAGAATATCAAGAAAAGGAGAATTATCATGACGAAATTGACCAAAGACGAGTGGGAGAAACGTAAGGAAAAGTACGGGAAGATCCTGGCTTTCCTTCCAAACTTGGCTTCCCCAAGAGGCAAGAAAATACCTTGTTCCATGGAATGCGGCCGGATGGTAGCCAGATCCATCGGAATCTGCCGGGCGTGCCGGCGCAAAGGTGCCCTGAAGGTTGCTCGACTGGCGTACAAGGCGCGAAGGCGGGGGGGGAAAGATGCGTAAAGCCCCGCAAGGAATGGCGCTATTCTTCGTGGCTATCGTTGTGGGTCGGGTTGCCGCGTTCATTTCCCTTGGGCTCAAGGTTGGGTGGACGGGCTGGTTGTTCGGAATTGGCATAGCAACCTGCGTTTATGTGGCAATGTATTACTCCGGGATCGAGAGGACGAAGAAGCGTGCGCGCTGGGTAGCCGGCTTCTTTATTACTGTGGACCTGTTCTTCAACGAGGGTGAATTAATCCGCACACTGTCCGTGGCCGCGTTGGTTCCGCCACATGCGAACTTTCTCAATCTCGGCCAATCAGAGCTGACAGTCTGGATACAGCGGGCCGCACTTCTATTCGGGGCAGTTCCCACGATTGCCGTTGCCTTGCTGGGATGGTTGCAAAGCGACGTTGATATCTATTACACCAACAAGCTAACACCATGGCAGAGGGTAACAAAGGCAGTCGCCTCAATGTTCGGCAATATCACCGTGGCAATTGCCATTCGAGCCGAGGGGATTGCGACATGGATTCTACCGGTTGCCACGAAGCAAGGGAAAAAGTTGCCATTGATTGACGGGCAAATTGTTGGCAAAAACAGGGCAGAGTTGTCGGCTGCCGATATTGCCTACATAGTTGCCAATAACCGGGCGGCAATTATGGCAAGATTCGGTGTATCGGATGGCACCGCCGGCAATTGGAAAAAAGAATTCAAGGGTTCCCAAAATGCCAACAATTTGCCAAGTAGCTAATATGAGCCGGCGTCACAAGAAACGCCCCCCATGCCTGACCAGGGGCGGCAAACCCAAGGCCAAGTATTCAGAGTTCGGCGCCATGCACGCACTGGATAAGATCAAGCAACAAGGCGATCCAAATCACCACGAGAAGCGGGCTTATTATTGCCGTGGGTGCCATGCCTGGCACCTGACAAGCCAGGACGACGAATAAGGGTACATACTGCCTTGACTTCCAGAGGCTCAGCAAAAACACATCCCCCTTTGCTTTTCAGGGGGATGTGTTTTGATTTTCTCTATAGGGCGGCTTATGAGACTAGGGGTTATTCCGTGTTTTCCCGTGCGTGCTTTTCTCGGATGGCTTGATCCACCCAGGGAGAGCGTTGGAATTTGGGGATGGCATCCAGTATCCAAGTAGCTTGCATGGATAAGGATACTCCCCGTGTAAAAGTCTTTCGACCCCCCTTATACTTAGGTCCCGAGCCGGCACGCTTGCCGCCGTTATTTCGGGCTGCATGTTTCCGTTTGGCTCTTTCTGCTTCGTCCATGGTTTCAATCCTTCCTCTCGAATATATCGCGATAACCTTTATCCAGTTCATCATTTGATAAATGGATGTATCTCTGGGTGATCTGGGTATCGCTGTGCCGGGCAAGCTCCTGAGCCAGTTTTAGATTCCCTGAGCCGCGCAATACAGTGGTTACAAAGTAGTGCCGGAACGAGTGGGGGGTGATCTTGCCAACCGATGCAGGCCCTAATATCTCTTTGACCCGCAGCTCCACAATCTGCCGGCCTGTGGTGGTGGTGATCTGTATCACTTGTTTGCCCGCTCCCCTGTCGTGCCTGGCAAATACGGGCAGGGAGCCCACTTGCCGGCCTGTTGCCCCGTCAAGGGTAGACCTCATGGACAGGTATTCTTTTATCGCGTCCAGCGCCCGGGCCGTAAATCTGACTACGGCCTGTTTATTGCCTTTGCCGATGACCAAGGCATAGCCCTCATGCCAGTTGATATCCCCGCGGCGCAGGTTGCAAGCCTCATGGACTCGCAGCCCTGTATCTCCCAGGGTGAGCAGGAATGCTTTATCTCGGGCTGTTATTAGGTCTATGGGGGACTTGTTGATCTCTGCCAATATCCGCCCTATGTCGTCATAGGGGAATTGTGGCAGGCGGATTCCTGGCCGGCGTGCGTGTAGTGTGATCAGGCTCTTGACCCGTGAGATGTTGATCTTGGCGAGCTGTTGGCTGTCCAGGTACTCGTAGAATCCCTTCACGGCCTGCAAATAAAGTCGTTCGGTTGCGGGGGACAGATCCTTCAGATAATCCGCGAATGGGGCTATGGGGTCCTCGGTGAGTTGATCAACTGGGCCGGCTGGATCATCTAGCCCCATAAACGCGGTAAGCGCTGTTCTGTAGGCCCGGTATGTCGGCTCGCTGCGTGACAACCTTTTGACGTGCAAATACTGGTCGACTGCTTGGTTTATTTGCATGGGTTTTCGTTTCTTTTATGCACCGCGGTTCAAGGCTATTCTTATTTCAGGTTCGTGCGCGTCATAAATCTTTTTCAGTCTTTTTGGGAGGCCTCCCCACATTCCGTCATTTGAGTCATAGTGCGGGTGGCTCGTTTCAGAACGCCATACACCGTCTAAGTATTGATAGCGGGTGTACCGCTCGGGCCCGCGCTCTCCTGTTTGCCAGTTGACGAGAGCATCTGACATTTCGAAAACAATAATGCGCCATTTGTATTTTCCCACTTTTAGGGCAGGGGTCGTATAAATTGCGGTGTCCATTTTTCCTCTTTTTCTGGAGTTCGTAGCCTCCCGTCCCCCTAAGGCAGGCGGCGAGCTAAAATATAGATTTACCAGGGGTCAGAGCACCTCGGAACCCGGGACGGACTATATATGTCCATCCTCCAGACCAATGTTCTAAAATCAGGAAGTATGCAAAGGTCATCCATGCGCGGACTGGGCTGCTTGTTGTGACAATGAACTTCCCGTCACCATCATCATAAGAGTCTCCGCGCTCCGCGTTCGGGGTAAGGCTTAGGAGCTTGAACACAATCCTGTTGCAATGCCAATTGCGTGTTTTAATTGTATACATTTCTTTTTCTCCTGTGGTTTCTAGGCTTGTCTCGCTGCCCATTCGCAAGCCCTCGACCGTTGTCAAGGGCAAGCAGAGAGGCGGGAGGGTCAGATCTTCACTCCGGCATAATATTCGTAGTGGAAACCACCGACATAATCAATTGCAAAACCATTATTGCCGATGAAGATACCAAGTTTGCCGATTTCAAAAGCGAAACCGTGAGTACCTGATTTGAAGTTGATTTTTCTGATTTTCATCTCATCCTTCATTCTGTCAACCAAGCCCATATTTGGGCAAGCCAACTTACACGGGGAGCAGGGCGGGGGGTCGTGCTAACCCAGCCGTTCGAGCTCATGTATCCAGTAGTGTGTAGAAAAGTTGCATTCCGGTTCATGTATGTTTCTCCTGTTGGTTAGTTTATAAACCCGTTCAATAAGAAAGTCAAGGTGTAAAATTCGCATAGATTAGTTACAGTTTTGTAATCGCGGTATAATGCACCCATGGCATACAAACAAAAAGCGCATGAGATCATATTGCATGAGGGTCAGCCGGCCAGGTTGTATCCTGATGGATCTATACGGAATGATAACGGCCTATTCTTGGCATTAGCAAGCGAGGAAGAACGCAACGAACGCAAGACTATAATAAAATCTTCTCGCGCGTCACCCGTAAGTAGAGCCATAAACTCTTTGCGCTCTGTTTCGGATGCGCGAAACTTTTTGATAAATACAGGATCGGGAGCAGGCTTTCGACCTGCTCCTTTTCTTTTGCCACCATGTTTTTTTGTTACCATGCCTCACCAGTGATTGCATGATTGCCGTCGCTGTTTAAGTAGCCAGTCTGACCATCTGACGAGCGACGCCAAGATACAAAAACTTGATATTGTGGCTTCGGGTACTTCTTGGCATACTCGCGGGCTGTTTTCATTGCCTTCTTACTACCCTTTACGGTCTCACCTGCTACCACGTTGCTGGGGACATATTCGCAAACTTCAATGTTGTAGTTCATTTTTGATTCTCCTTTGGGGAGGACTTGCGCCCTCCCCAATTTTGTTAATCTTGATTGCGCGGGTCGTGAGAGTCGAGCGGGTCATTCGCGTCTTTGCCGTATCCGTAACCTTCGGTTTGGAGCATTTCAATCGCGTGTTCGCGGGCGGCTTCTTCGGCTTTGCTTTCCATTTTCCAGACTTCCACTTTTACGCCGTTGACGATCTTGCTTTTCTGCTTGCGAGCTCCGCATGAGCATACATACAGAGTTAAGCCGTTTGCGAGTGTTTGGGGTGAGTGAGTGTGTGTCATTTCAAAATCTCCTTGTTTGATTTAGTCAGACCATATTGTCTAACTTGATATGAGTATACTACAATCAAGCAAGATGTCAAGGGTTTTGAAACACCAGTTTAAGAAAGTCAAGGTGTAAAATTCGCATAGATTAGTTACAGTTTTGTAATCGCGGTATAATGCCCCATGGCATACAAACAAAAAGCGCATGAGATCATATTGCATGAGGGTCAGCCGGCCAGGTTGTATCCTGATGGATCTATACGGGATGATAACGGCCTATTCTTGGCAATGCACCCAGGAGGATCTGATAAGGTAATCACGCCCGAAACCGCCCGCTCATTGGTAATGGCACGCGAGGAACGCAAGCAGGCCGTAGTCCAAGAAGCTGCTAACGGGATGACAGCTCGGAACATCCGAGAAACCTTCGGGGAATATGCTTTCGTGGCTGAAATTACCCGTACAGCCATGAAAAAGGCCACAAATCCGGCTGATCCAAAGATGGTAGACGCTGCCCGGTTCATATTTCAAGAGAGCGGACACAGTAAACAGAAGGAACACGATAGCGCGGGGGATATCGTGCGCGATGTTATGCAGCATATGGCAGATGTAGCGCGCGCGATTGTTCAACTACACGCAGTAAATACAGGGGATAATGACGGGTAGATATGATTACTCTAATCATAATTGTCGAAACCATGACCTCCCCCACTCACCCACCGGCCTGGCCGTCTGTCCCTCTCATGTGTATTCGGCGCTTGGGGATGCAGGCCCACTAGGTAGCCCTCTCATTCTCCAAAAAATGCGAATCCCCTTTTTTGTTTTCGAAAGTTCGCCGCACGCGCAAGGGGTACCTGGGGCACGTTCGGATAATATTTATTATATATATATATATCCCCCCGCAAGGATTTTTTAATTGTTGTAGGAACGCCTCCTTTCCAAGAAACCCATGGATATTTCCCAAATCACCCTTGAAAATCTTGCCCTGATCACACTCGACCCTGAGAAGGTGAAGCGCTGGCTGGATCTGGCTGCAGGAAACCCTGAAAAATTCATCCTGGCAATCGGCGCGGAACCGATAGAGATACAGGCAAAGTTCTATGCAGAATTTCCTGAGATCGCCAAGGCCGTGGTCAAGCTGGACGATACGTTCAAGGCTGGCGAAGAAGTCACGGTAGATGGGTTTGCCATGTGGTACGAGTTGGAATACAACCGTCCCCTGCCATATCTGGACATTCCTGTAGCCGAGGCGTTCGCATGGGCATATCATGAACGGAAAGGTGTGATCTACGAAAGCTGGCGCGGGCGTGGGAAGAGCACTTTCAATGCCTCCTGGTGCCCATACGTCATGGGAGTACGCCCGGTGGGGTCCACTGCCCTGATCCGTATCAATGGTCCCAAAGCCATGGAAATGGGAAAAAGCATTTCGGAGCTGATAGAGACCAGTTTGGGCTGGAAAAAAATGTTTCCACACATTATTCCAGACGAACGGGCAGGCTGGTCGGTGGAGAACGGCTTTCAGGTCATGAATACACGGATCACAGGGGTGCCCGGCTCGAAGAACTTCGAAAAGAACTATTCCAAATGGAGGACGATGTGCCTGGCCGATCACCTGACAGAGAAATCCCTGATCTGTGTGGGTATCGAAAGTGGGTCGATCATCGGTATTCACTCAACAAATGGAGAATGGTTCGATGACTTGCACGATGAACTGAATACACGGTCACAGGCCGAGATGAAGAAAGTCACGGATATTGTGGAGGGAAACCTGGTTCCTACCTGGTTCTCTGTTGGAGGAAGCCCGACCCTTGGCGTGTTCTGCACCCCGTGGAGCAAAAACCCTCCTGATGCGTATCAGGTGATGATGAAAACAGGCTTATTCAAGCATATCCGCGTTCCAATCTTCGAGTTCGTCAAAGAGGGCGGGGAGGAAGTTCCCATCGTGGCGATCAACAGCGACGGGAATGAGGAAAATATAGATCCGACTTATGCAGGGAAGAGGGTAAAACTTGCCTGGCCTGAAGCCTTTCCCATGGAAAAAGTAACCGCCATGATTCTGGCTTACAAATCCCGCTTTGGACAGATGGCCTTATGCGACGTAAATTTATCCAAACCGAAGAACATGCGCTATCAGGATTTCCCAGCGGCCGATATCAAGATAGACAAATGGGAGATGACAACGGGTGTCGATCCTGTTGGAACTTTGGATGGAGTATCCACCGGCGAGGGCATTTCCCACTTCGCAATGGTTTTCTATATGATTACGCCTTATAATAGTCTAGTCATATACGATGGGATCCTCGAAAAGTGCGACGCCTTGGCCGGTGAGCAGCACATGGTCGAGACGCAAAGGACTTATTCGAAAACTTATCGTAGAGCTTCGATTGAAATGAACGGATCAGGAGCCATGTTCATCGGAATGATCACGCGTGGATCGAATGGCTTGAAATATGCAAGCCACGAGGTTTCTGAATTGGGGCCTGGAAAAAAGCGGGAACGGCAATATCGCTTTCTTCAGCCTCTCTTTGCCAATGGGTCAATCAAAGTCTCAGATGCCGTGACGCCTTTTCTGAACGCGGTTCGGGAATACCTTGACAATTTCCCGAATTTCGACCGAAACAGTTACTTATGGGACGTGGGTGATGCTCTGGCGATCGGGGCGCTGGACGTTCCAGAAGTGTGGACACGAATTGTCAACAACCAGTTGGAGAACATCTTTGCCATGCCGCGCGAGGAACCCGACCCTTACGATGCCCTTTTGATGGGCAGGAGATAGTCCGTGAACAACATCGATTATTACATCGGGGTGGTTCGGGAACTCGACCAAGAGTTCGAAAAAACCATCCAAATGTTCGATGCTATCGACCTGATGGTGCGGCCGCAATGGAGCCTGCCAGGTGAATTTACTGCCGTGGTCAAGGATGTGATGGCGATCGTGGATACAGCGCCCTCGGATGCGATCAACAGCGGGGCTATTGCGCTCTCCGGGTCCACCCCCATATTTTCGGTCATGCCCATGATGGCCAATCGGATGGAGTACGATCGGGCGCAAACACTGGAAGATGCCCTGGGTTTCAACTTCAAGAAATCGAACCGCCGCGGGGATGGAACGATCATGTACGACCTGGCGGAAAGTTCCCTGAAATACAATACAAATTGCGTGCGCGTGGACGACTTGGCGCGCATCCTGCCTACAGACCCCCGAACTTGGAATGCCATGCAGAAAAACGCCTGGAGGAATGGGCGATTTATCTACAAGGTGATCAATCCCAAGCGCATCCGCTATATGTACTCGGATATGGGGTTGACCCTCGTGGCGCACAAAGAGACCATGAAGGTACAGGATGTGATCAATTATTGGAGTCTGTACGAGAATAATAATGACGATGAGGGGCGAAGGATACAGGCGGAATTGAACCGCCTGCGGGCTGCTGTGGGAATTGCGGTGGGTGATAAATACAAACTGGCGCCGAATCAATTGTATTTTACACAGGTTTATTGCATCGACTACGACCGCCTGATGATCTGGGGATCTCTTACCACCCAACAGGGCGAGACGATCCGCTTGCAGGATGTCACACCGGACTTTATCTTTGCCGACCAAAAGAACCCCTATGGGTTCCTGCCATGGTCGATCCGTGTGGCCGGCTCCAGGATCGAGAATATACGGGAATACAGGGTCAACCCCCTGCTGGCTCCGCTGTACTGGTCAGGGAGTTGGGACAAGATCAACCTGGCCAAATCGATCATCTTCTCGGAGCCGATCCGCCGAACACGAGAGCCGCGCGGTTTGTCGAAGACACATGACGGGAAGCCAGTGAGGGTCGACCGGCAGCACGGTTCTACCATCGCTTTACGGACGGAGGAGGATTACAAGCCCTTTGCCCCGATCACCATGGATGCAAATGCCCTGGCAGTGATCAATGCCCTGGAAGCTGCCATGAACCGAACCACGGGGGCAAGCATGATCGGAGATACGACCAAGATTTCCTCGGACACACCTTTTGCCACGTTCTCTGCCATGGTGAAGGTGGCGCTTTCCAGACTGGATAAACAGCGTGAGAATACGGCGGAGTCCTGTGCAGATTTAGGGTATTTGGATCTATGCTATGTGAACCTGACCGATATTCCGATGACGGCTTACGCCGAGAGCAACCGCCAGATGCGATCTGGAACGGTACGCCCGCGTGGGTATAAAAGCATTGTGGACAGGGACGATTACGATCTGGCGGAGATCGGTTTGAGCTGCAAGGTGAGACCTTCCACCCCGACCGACGAGATGGAACAGATCAACAAAGCGGTGATCCTTTCGAAGCAACTTCACCAGCCCGTCAGTGAGATGCTGGAGAATATGGGATATGAGAATATCGGCCTGAGTTACGACCTATGGACCGAGGAATTCCTGAAAGACGGTGAACTCATGGCGCGCGTGGAAGCGGTCAAAGCCCAATATCTTCATGAAGTAGCGATGCAAGCCCAGGCGCAACAGCAACCGAAATTAGGCGGGGGGGGACAAGGACAATCTCCTGACCCAATGGGCGCGGGTGGCGGGATTGCGAATACTGCCTTTGGCGGCATGGGCGGCGGAATAGGACAGAACCCCGCTGTGGGTGGAATGTCCCCAACCATGGGCGCTCCGGGTATGACGCGCGAAACGATCACAGGGCAAGATCGCTTGAGTCAGCAGAGGTAGTATGGCTAAGCCCAATCAAATGACGAAGGCGGAGAAATTGGCAGAGGATGCCAAAGATATTGTTCCGCCCCCAAATCCTCTAAAGAAACTACTAACTTCGGTGACGGACTTTTTCAAACAACCCGCACTGAATATAGCTCCTACGAGCCCTTATTATCAAGTGACAGCCAACGACAAGGATCTTTCATCGGTTGCCAATAAATTGAAAATGCGGGATGAACAACTGATCCAGTTCAATAATGGGCAGATGACCCTGCCACCCACTGGCTCATACATAGCCACGCAACAGGAACAAGCTCAACCTGAAAGAGGGCGAGGAGCAGGAGTTACTCGGCCCGCGCAGCAGAATTTTAGTGAGGCAGGTTACTCCGACCGCACCAACACCTATGCCTCAACAGTTGATCGTGGCCCGGCTTCATCGACGGTTGAACGTGCCACGTCGCCAACATCCTATCGTGAGGCGGGTCGATCCAATGTCAGTGCCACAGGTCAGGCGGCTGTGAATACCGCCATGGGGTTCAATACTTTCGCCAGTTTTTTGGAACTTACAAACACCCCGAACTATGCTCTATTATCTGCACAAGTTGATCTGGCAACCGTAAAAGCCATGGACGCTCGGGGGGAGTTTGTGGACCCGAACGGAAAAAGGATCCCCCCTGCTCAGATCATGGAAAGCTATGGGTACATTTGGGATACAAAGACTGGAAATTATATCAACCCGAACGTGCCGGGTGCGCCGGCGGCTGGAAAGCCATCCACCAATGCACCTGGACCTGGACAGGCAGGATACAACCCAAGCGGCAACAAGGGGGGCTGGGTACTCCAAAGAAAGAACAACGGGGAATTGGGGTGGAAATTGCAGGGCAAAAAAGGTTCGCGCGCTTCCGATGAAGGGGCATTTGTCCCTGCCTTGGCCCCGCTTGAAAATGCAAATGTGGGTTCAACCACTTCGACCGTTCTCGAATTGAGACTAGGAAGCGGATAATGCCCGTCCGTGACCTGACCGGGATCCTGACTGCCCCGAAACCACAAACCGCAGCCCCGATAAAATTGGGAGGTGGCCAGACGGCTCCTCAAGCCACGCCAGCGGCCCCCCCCTCTGCCCCTCTGCCATTCATGGCGGAGAGCGTGAACAAGAATGGCAATGTTTTCTATGGCAAGGGGGTAGCTGGATATGCCAAAAAAATATTCGCAAAAGTATTAGACCCAAAATTTTTCTATACGCCCAAAACCAAAGAAGAAAAGGCGAATTACGAAACCTCGGCTACACAGGTCGAAAAGAACCTCGAGCAAAACCTGAAGTGGAGCCAATGGGCGGGTAATATCGTTGCCCTCTCCGATATTGCCGAGATCGTGACGGCAGGGAATCTTGGGCGGCAGGAGAATGTGGCTGGTGAAACCGCCAAGCAGATGGTTGGGATAGCTACACGAACACTGGGTCAGTCCGTCATGGCCGGACTGGACTTCCTCTCGCTTGGAGCCAAGGCCGTAAAAAAAACAATTGCAGTCCAGCAGGGTTTGGAGGATATATCATCCACCCTGCTTCCAGATATACCAGAGTTCGATGAAAGCACCCACTCCGGCAGGATCGCCAATGCACTTTTGAATATCACCCCCATGGCTTCGGCCTGGAACTGGGCGCGCGTGATCACCTCGGGGAAGTCCTTCGAGGAGGTCAAAAGCAATGTGGATCGGAGCCTGGCAGGGTCCGAAATGATCTACACGGCCACATGGGACGTGCAGAAAAAGAACGAATTTATAAGGCGTTACACTGCCGGCGAGGATGGGGAGGAACTGGCGCTTGAGCTTCAAAACCCATGGGTGGAGTTGGTTGGGGAACTGATACTCGACCCTCTGAATTTGATCGGGGCGAAAATCCCTTTCACCAAGATACACCTGCCCGGGTTTGGGAAGATATTGGGACTCAATGTTGGGGGAGCACGCATTGCGAATACAGCGGATGAATTCTTCAAGGTTGCAGATAAGGGCCTTGAAACAGCATTCAAAGCCGGGGAAAAGGCGGCTGATAATATCGGCGCGATCAAGTCCGTGCAAAACATGGTCAAGACGGTGATCGATTCGACTGTCAGACAGGCTTCCAATTATAATTTCTTTGCTTATGCTGCGGATGCGAAAGCCACGCTGATGAACAAGACGGTTGGGACGACCGTGGGAATGATGTTTGCGGCGGGAAAGAGCGGGGACGAAGCGATTGAATCCATGAAATATCTTCGCAACCTGCAAAGCACAGACCCGGCGATCGTATCCAAATCCGTGGCTTATTTTGCGAATAGCACGTTGGGGGCACTGCCATACTCGAAAGCGGGAGTGCAGACAGCCAAATTCCTCGACGATATGTTCAAGAAGTTCGACGATATCGACGGACTTATGAAGAAACACGCAGGCGATATGGGCGGCTTGGCGGACGAAGTTGGCACGCGCATCAAGAATGTGGTGGATGAAGCCTACCCTTCCATCAATGACATGATAAAGGCTAGGGATGAGCTCAAGGTTATCAAGAAATCACTGGATGCAGGCAGGAAACTGGACGTGAACCTGACGCGCATGACTGCCCTGGCTAAGAAGCTGGAGGGCGTGGATGGGTATGTGAGATTGGCAAATTCGGTCAACAACAGAATTGGACGGGTATATGCGCCTTTCAACAAGTTTTTCGCCGCGGTCTATATGGGTTATTCTCCGGCTTATGCTTTCCGCAATATCTGGTCGAACAGTGTTCCTGCCATGGCGGATGTGGGGCTGTGGACGAGCATCAAAGGCGGCGTGAAATCTGTGGTTGCCGCCGTAGGGGGGAAGAACGTCACAGAAATGCTGGTCGAATCGAATGTAGCCAAGATCAAGGATATTCTAGGTTTCGTTCCCGAGGGGGCGCTGCGTGGGGTGGGTCATGCCGGGATCGAAGGGGGAGCGCCGTTCCTGCAGGCAGCTCAGCGCAGCGAGACGGTGATGTCATCTCAGATCGTATTGGATGTGGTGCGGCAGGAGATCGAACATGGAATGCGGAATGGAGCTCTACCCAACACGAATGATCTGATAAAACTCGGGTTTTCTGAGACAAACGCAAGCCGGTTCGTGAATATCCTGATGCGTTCGGATGTGATGGGCGACAGTAAAAAAGCCCTCTCCATATTCAGAGGCGAGATTTCTACTAAATCTGCCGATGTATTCAGGTCTTTGGAACTTGACAGAACCTTCAAGAGCTTCCTGTCCAGAATCAATATGCTGGATGAATTCGACGATATCCGATTGAATGCTATCGATGAAAAGGATTTTGTTGCCCGAACCGAAGCCTTGATGGAAAAGGCGCGCGGAATTGCATCCAAATCCGGTGATGAAATGGCTCTGGTAGGGGAGGAAACCTTGGGGAATGGTGCAGTCGTATCGCTGCAGGACGGTGCCAAGGACGTTTTGGATGGGGATCAGATCAACCAGTTCACGGCGATCGTGGAAGGCTGGCAGCAGGTACGCAACAAGGCCGATGCCGCTTTCGAGAAGGTATTCAATGAATTGACGCGCGGGCTTCCGAAGGATGTGGCTCAGGGTTATGTGGACAATAAGAACGTCATGAAGCAGTCGCTCAATACAGCATCCAACGCCATGACGCGCTTCATGACCGATATGGTCTATCCGTTATCGAAGAACAAGAATATCACTGTGGCCGAGTCCCTGGCCAAGGCACACCTGAGCATGAAAATGCCAGACGGGACAGTGAAAATATTCGATATGGCCAAAGAGGTGACCGGGATCGACCCGGCGTTGTTATCGCGCGGTGAATTTACATCCCTGTTGTGGAAGTGGGGCAAGCAAACGCAATCCGATTTCTGGCGGGCTTGGAATCAGGATTATGTGGAAAAGGGATATGGCCTTATTGAAAAGATCGCCAAAGAGACGGCCCAAAACCTGGACGAGGTTTCAGCCTCCGTTTACCAAAAAGGCGGTGAGAACCTTTTGAAAGACGCCATGAAGTCTTACGATAACGTGGTGGAATGGCAGAACAAAATAGACGCCACCTCTTTCAAGAAAGCCGCCAAGGATCTCCCGAAAGGGACGACAGTTGGGGGATTGGACGCCACCAAGATCGAGGGTTGGACAGGCGGTAACAAGCATTTATTCAACGCGGTCAATAAAGACAGGGTGGCACAAGGGTTGAAACCTTACGGCACGGTGAACGATGTGCCATTCGAAGAGGCGCAGAAAGCGATCCAAAAGAGGCTCGTTCCACCGTTGCCCGAGGGGGCGCAACCGACTTTTGCCAGGGCGTTGCACGAGAACATAGAAGGGTTCGAAGCCGGAATGAAGTCCATCGTTTCGGACACTCTCGCGCGCTGGGGAGAGAAGATCCCCCTGGACAGCCTGGACGACACTGCGGAAGCTGCTCTGGGGAACTATGTGAAGGATTTCGATACGCGTATGTTTTCCGTACGCGGGAAGGCTGCGGTGATAGCCAATGAAACGCGCGATTTTATCCTGCACGATTACAACAAGACGTATGCGGATCTGGCTTTTGCCTATCTCTCCCCTTATCATTATTGGTCGAACAGGACTTACGCAAAATGGCTGGAACGGGCCATAGACAACCCAAAGACCATTGCCGCTTATGCGAAATGGCGGGACGCCAATTACAAGGCCAATGCGGGGATGCCGGAGTTCTATCGCTACAACGTGAAATTGTTCGGCAATAGCGATCACCCTTTATTTTTCAATCTCGAAGCAACACTAAACCCCTTGAACGGATTGACCGGCCTGGATTTCGAAGATCCGGGCAGGCGCGTGGATTGGGCTTCCAGCATGGTCGATGATCTGGGCAAGAACGGGGTGGCTTTATTCACTCCCTTGAATTGGGTGATGGCTTTGAGACTGTATGCAAAGGGGGAGGAAGAAGCCGCAAGAAAATGGATGGGCAGGGCGATCCCGCAAACCTCCCCGATCAAGGCGGGCCTGACGCTGGTACAGCAAGCACTGGGATTGAAAGCCATCAATGCCGGGCCTTTGATCCAGAACAATGAATTGGATCCGTTCGTGAACCTATTGGACGGCGGATTGGATCCCTACGAGCGAAACCGTGTTGCGCGCGCACTGGCGGCAATGGTACAGGACGGAACCATATCCAAGGAGGACTCTATCGACGCAGGTAATGCACAGTCCGGCGAGATATGGGACGAGGCAGTGAAGCGCGGGGTTCTGGAACGAGCGCCGGGGCAGCTCATGTCCTTCCTTGGCGGTGTAGGTTTCAAGAGCCGAACGGAGCAGGATGCCTTGACCGATAAGTTCCAGGACGAGTTCTACAAGCTGATCGCTTCGCGCGATTTCATGTCGCCCGAGGATTACCGCAATTCGTGGGACAGTTTGAAAGAGACCTATCCATTTGCGGATACCCTGATCATTTCCAGGAAGGGTGGAGTCGAGCGGGACACGGCTTTCAGTTACAACGTGCTGGATCGTATGCCTCCCGGTTCGTCTTTCGAAATGCTGGATCTGGTGAAAATCCGGCCAGAACTTGTGGATGCCTTCTATGCCAATAAGGGGGATATGAGCGGATGGAAGCCGCAGGAAAAGCAGAATTTCATGCAGGGCATGTTGTACCTTGCGGCCATGTTAAAGATGCCCGAGATCGCCACAAAACAGGAGTGGAACCTTTCCAAAGATGGGTATGCCGATATTGTGGAGAACATAAAGGATGTGTATGGCACTGACATTATCGACAAAATGAGTGAATATTATGCCATCAAGGAACAGAACACGGACAAGGGTTACGATTACCTGACCATGAACCCGGAGGTTCAAGCTGCCATTCAGTTGAAACGGGAAGGAATTCTGGACAACCCGGATGTCTATAAATATTATGGCTCGATCGATACTGTTGAATCCTTTTACCTCGGCAACCAGCGTGCGGAGCTAACCCGCAAGTTCGGAAACGATATTTTCGACAAATGGACGCAGTATTATTCGTATCAACAGGAGGACGCGCTGAACAAGCAAAATGGGGTGCGCTCCAACCTGGCCAAGACATACTATAAACAGCATCCAGAACTTGCGGCCTACAGCAAGGAAAAGAACGTCATGGCGGATGTAACCAACCACGCGATTGTCTCTGTGGCGTCCATCCTGCCAGATCAACCCGAGATCGAATACCGCGAGGGTGTAGAAGGTCCGCAACCCGAGGGTAAACCCACCTGGCGCGATATCTCTCAGATGATCCCCGACCCATCGCTGCAGCAGATCGTGAGGAATTATTGGGAAAAAGGGATAGCAGTTCCGTATAACGCATCCAATCAATTGGATTATCTGGCCGAACAGAACGGTCTTTATAGTGGGGATGACCTGCTGCGACTTGCTGGGGAAGCTCTCATGCAGCCACCTGTTCAACCCTCGGGGTGGTGGGGAAACATCATTCCATGAGTTGTTTACCCAAAATTGGGACGTGAACTCTTTTCGCATAGTGAAATTTGTGGTAATATGCGCGTAACAAAGGTGCCCGCATTTGATCTTGGGGCATCGAATAGGAGATACCATGTCAGTATTACCTGCGGACGGAAACCCAGCCGCGGTGGACGGTTCTGAAGCCAAACAGGATCCTTCACCAGTGCCAGGCCAACCTTCAGAGGTGAGCTTATCAGATTTGAAAGCCTCTCTGGATAAAGCTCTGGGTATGCTCGAATCTCATGAAAGCAAACTGCGTGCCATTCAAAGCGGCAAGCCGGGAGCGGTCGGTGGTTTGAGCGAAATCGGAACTGTAAAAGAGACGCTTGCGAAGGTGGCTCAACACCTGGGTATTAGCGAGGAACAAGTAGCACAAGCATCGCGCGAAATGGTACTGAACGACCTCGTAGCCGAGAGAATGAGCACCCAACAACCTATAGCTGCACCTGTTGGCACAGAGGCAGGAAAGGGCAAACTGATGGAGCTGAGCGACATCGATTCCACGCTGGGACTTCCAGCAAACGATCAACGAGTGGCAAACCTGAAGTTATTGTACGGGCATGATTCGAACCTGTACATGGCTGAGGGGCTGAAACTCCGCGACGCTCTAAAACAGGTCCCGCCCCTGACCCCTGCAGAAGGACTTCTGCCAACGGGATCGGTGAACACGACGGTTGTCAAAGATCGAGCGACGCTGATGATGGAATACGAGAAAAGGCGTAACGAGATCGCGGCCACCGAAACCTCGCATAATGTGCGAGTGGAAAAACTCACCGACCTGAAAACAGAATTCAAGAAACAAGGGCTTGACCTGAACTAATCCACAGGGTAGCCCACATGGGTTCCCTGTGAAGTGCCAGAAATGGCACAGGAGAGCCCAATGACAATTGATCAACCGATCAATACATACAGCGATACCGCCGCGCAAAAGCGCGCGATCTCGGACTGGATTTTCAACATCGACCCGATGGACACCCCCGTGGTGGCCCGGCTTGGAATGGGTGCTGTTGAAAAATTCAAATTGGTATCCGTCAATGCCAGCCCGTATAACACCAAGATCGAGCTGCTCGAAGATACCTATCATCCCCTTTCGACCACTGCGAATAACGGCACGACCATCTCGACCTCCACCCTCTCGTTCACCGTGACGGATGGGAGCCTGTTCAACCCAGGCGACATTCTGTGGATGGATAGTGAGTACATGGTGGTTGCGGACGGCGGTGTGAATACGACTACCAACGTCATCACGGTGGACAGCCGTTCCTACGGTGGCACCAATGCAACCCATGCGACAGACGTCATGATTTACTTTGTGGGTGCGGCCCGCGTGGAAGGCGACGACGCAGACTATCGCGGTAAGCCCAGCCTGGCGAATGTGTTCAACTACACATCCATCTTCGAGGAAGGTATCAAGGTGACTGGTTCGGAGGAACGGATGGCGCAGTACGGGAAACCGTCCGGGGAATATGCGTACCAGATGAACAAGATTATTCCCAATATGGCGCGCTCCCTGGAAAGGGCCTTCTTCCACTCGCAACAGCGCATCGGAACCGCATCCCAGGCACGTTCGATGGGCAATATCGGCACCTATGTGACCTCGAACTCAAGTTCGATCACAACCACGCTGACCAAGGCGGCTTTGGATGCCGTGGCGCTGGCCTGCTTCAATGATGGGGCCAAGCCCGATATCCTGATCGTGCCTCCGGGCGGCGCCGATTCCCTGCGGAATCGTCTGGATACTTCCTCGTTCGTACGCGTGACGCAGGAGAACACCATGTTTGGAATGAGGCCGATCACACGGGTGAATACCCAGTTCTTCGAGAACATCGAAGTGATCCCCTCCCGACACTGCCCGGCGAAGTATGCCTGGATGCTCGATTCAAGCAAGGTCGGGTTGTATCCTTATCGCCCATGGTTCGAAAGGAACATGGCGATTTCGGGCGACAGTGATAAGGGTGAGGTGGTTGGTGAATTCTCGTTGCTGGTTGCCAACGGTTCGCTGGGTCACGGTTATATCGTGACGACCGCCACGAGCCTGTAAGTTCATTCAACGATGAAGCCCCCGAGAAATCGGGGGCTTTTCATTACGGAATACTTGACAATTACGGAATAGGCATGATATAAACGGGGTATGCCCGAAATGAAGATATTTGTGTTCAACAACCCCACCGACGACTGGGAAAGCGATTCGGGGTACGCTTTCATCGAAGAGACCGAGGAGGCAGCGGTGCAGCGTTTCACTCAACTTTACAAGCCCAATCCCCCGCCGCCCTACAAGATGGATACCTACGAGATCGAAAAGGGATTCGGGCTTTCCGCGTTCGGGTACGACCATGTACAGATGGATGTTGTGAAATATCCTAATGGATAGAGTTCTTTCGAAATCTCATTTGAAGAAGCGCAGGGAGATCGCAGCCGTGCTGAAAAAGGCATCGGCGGTGAATAAGCGCGGTTTCGGGTCTGAGGTGGACCGCTTGGCGATCGATGTATTGCACTATCTTGTAATTGAAAATATCCCTCCTCAAAAGGTTTCCTTCAAAGGCGGGCGTTTTATAAATGGTGAAGTAATTGCTCTTGAGGGTGAAAAGCTCGTAATACTTTGCCAGAAGCCCAATGGGGATTATACGGATTATTGGGTGGTGAAAGATGGATAAGGTCTTCATCGGGATCCCCTGCTATGGAACGCAATCCTACTTATGGTGGCAACCGCTCGTGCGGGAGTGTGCCATGCTTTACAAGCGCGAGATCGAACTGGTGGATGTGGTCCCGGCCACGTCCATGATGGTGGATGTGAACCGAAACTACATTACGCGCGAGTTCCTGAAATCGAAAGCCGAATGGCTGAAATGGCTGGATGCAGACAACACGGACAAGATCTATTCCATCCGCAGGCTGTTGGATACCCATAAAACGCTTGTGACCGGGCTGTACACCAAGCGCCAGGAGGAAGCCGAACCGATCGCCTATCAGAAGAACAGCGACGGGGAGTATTATCACATCGATGACTTTGTGCCCGGGCAGATCATTCCGATCGCAACGGCCGGGTTGGGAGGTTGCCTGGTGCACCGGTCGGTATTCGAGGACATCCAGAATAATTACAGGATGTTCGATTTGGTTCCAGGCGGCGGTGTGGAAGTCGTCCAGAAGGGTCGGATTATTGGGAATGTTTTCGATGAAGCCATGGATGAAAACGATGGAATGGTGATCAATGGGGTTCAGCACCGAAGATTGCGGTTGTCGAAAAAGGAAAAGCCGTTCCCCTTCTTTATGCTGAAGGATGGCCGGACAGAAGATCATGGTTTTTTCGAAATGGCCGCGGGTGCGGGACATCAATTGTGGTGTGACACCGGCGTGGAAATCGGTCATATTGGGGAAAGGGTTTACAGCCCAATGGATTGGAAGAAATGGAAACTGGAACACCCATGAGAATTCTGGCGGTCGGCGCGGGTGCGAAGGAATTCACGATCAACCTTATGGAGGGCATGGCGGAGGTGGTGATCGATACCACGGACTTGAAACCTTCGAAATCGCAGACTGGATATGACGCGCTGATCCTTTTCAACTGTCTGAACCGTGTGTCCTATCGTGAGATCACAAAGGTGATGAAACTTTGGATGGATGCGCTGAGACCCGGCGGCGAAATGACGATCTTTATGCCATCCCTCGAATGGGCTGCGGAACAGATCCTATTTTCAGAATCCCCCAGTCCGGCGTTGCAGGCGCATTTATTCGGGTTGCAGAGAAACCAGAAAGAAACCTTTCTGGGCGGTTATACGCTGATGCAAATACGAGGTTTTTGCGACCAGGTTGGATTGAAAATCACTCATGCAAAGACGGGGATCTACGAGATCGCGGGTCACGAAGCGGACAATCACTTGATCCGCGGCGTGAAAGGAAAGCCTAGTACCGGCGGTGTTGCCGGATAGGAGCACTGTATCCAGCGGTGCTAACCGGCCGGGCGGTTATTCACGAAAGGAATCAGCTTTAGGTTCCGCCCGGCCGGTAAAATTGGAGGTGAAATGAAAAAAGTATGCGCGATCATCCCGAACTACAACATGCCCGAGGCCACGGATGCGATCGTGGTATACATCCAGAACAAGTGTGCGGATGTCCCTGAGATTATCGTGGTTGACAACGATTCGGATCAGATCTACCCCAGCAAATACACGGGGATCCGTTTGGAAGATAATGTGCAAACCACGAATGCCTGGTTGATGGGGATGCACTACGCGGATGCTTTGAGCGTCAAATATAAGGATAGCTTCTTTGCCTATTGGCTCATGATCACGTCCATGGAATTCGTACCAGAGAGCAAGGATCCATTAGCACCGATGGTGGAGTTCATGCGTGGGCGTGAGGACTGCGTGGGTGTCCATGCCTCACTTACTATGGACAGCACTACATCATGGGAACATTTGAAAAACAAGGGCAAAGGGTTCAGGTCCGTGTGGATGCTGGATAATATCTGTACGCTCTGGCGGGCGGGCTGGTTCAATTTCATAGATCGTTTCGATCCCCGCCTGATCTTTGCCTGGGGGGTCGACCTTGAAACGTCATTCAAAGCGCGTCAACAAGACATGGGACTGTATGTGTGCGACGATATTCAGGTAAAAAAAACGACTGATATTGGGTACGCCCTGGACCGCATGGGAATGAGCGCCACTGAGCGGAAGGAAAAGGCGCGTGAGAATATGGATGAGGTTTTTACCCGCAAGTATGGGTCCACTTGGCGGGATTTGATGTATAAAGGCTAACGGCTTGCCCAAAAGACACAGGCACAGGAAGCCTGCTTGGGTGAAGGAAGCGGTAAGGAGCCTCAAAGCCTTCCTGGAAAAGCCGGTAGGGTGGCCGGAAGAGTTGGAGATAGACATCTGATGGCAGAAAACAGCACAATCGAATGGACAGATCACACCGCTAATTTTTGGTGGGGCTGCATGAAAGTATCGGAGGGGTGCAAAAATTGCTATGCCGAAACTCTTTCCGAGCGCTACGGTAAGAAGATATGGGGGGCCGCACCGCGCGAATACAAAAGTGGTATTTGGGATGAGATATTCATATGGGATAAAAAGGCCGGTGAGGATGGAGTTCGACGCAAGGTTTTCGTATCAAGTATGAGCGACTTTCTTGAAGCCCATCCTCAGGTTTCCGATTGGCGAAATCGTGCCAAGACCGTGATTCTCAACTTGAAAAATCTAGATATACTTTTGTTGACCAAGCGCCCTGAAAATGCGGGGGTATTCCTAAGCGATTGGTATGAGAATTGGCCGTCTCATGTTTGGATGGGTGTTTCAATCGAGAATCAAAAGATGGCCGATGAGCGGATTCCTGAATTGCTGAGTATCCCTGCGAAGGTGTTGTTCCTTTCAGTGGAACCGATGCTTGAGAGGATAGATTTGACTGATTATCGGGAAGGATCGGCAGGTGGACCCTATTGGGTCGACTGGGTGATCTGCGGAGGGGAGAGCGGGGCAGGGTGCCGACCCATGGAAATCGACTGGGCGCGGAAGATATACTTGCAATGCAAGTCATCGCAGATTCCCTTCTTCATGAAGCAGCTGGGTGGGCACCCGAACAAGCGGCACCAGCTGGCCGATTTTCCTGAGGATCTGAGAGCTAGGGAATTTCCAAGATGACCAACGCATATAAAACCACATCCGTCCCGGTCTCCAGATCGCAGATGAACTGCAAATTCTGAAAACCCAAAACTAGCCCCCGTTACCGAAAATAACACCCACGCCAGTCAAAGCAGATGCCCAAGTCCGATAATCCTCTCACCTTTCACCGGAACGCCCCAAAAAGGCTTATTTTGGCGTTTCGGGAACTCAGGACTTTTCGGGGTTTGGCGAGATCGCTGGGTGTGAACCAAAAGTATGTTCATGATCTGCTGGTACACGGGAAGGAGCCGAGTGACCGGAACCCCGAAGTACGGGTAGCCCTATTCCTATCCAAAAGACATAGGCACAAAAAACCCGCTTGGGTGAAGGAAGCTGTACGAAATCTTAGAATTCTGCTGGACAAGAAGAACTCCCCAAGTTAGGGGAGTTTTGGTATAATACTATGCGAAAGCCGCCACGGAGCGAGGCGAGAGTAGTAACCCGTGCGTCGGTAGAAGCGAATCAGGAACGGCTTGTCAGAGTCGTTCCTGATTTGTTGTTATCCAGAAGGCGGAAGAACCTCAGGAAGCTGCTTGCTGTCGTGCATCCTCGAAGAGATGATCCAACCCAGCAGACCGGCGAATACTGTGACAAGTTTTCCGTCGATCGTCACACCGAGCGAATTGAATACCTCGGTCAATGAATCGGATGAGCCACTGGGCCCGGCGACTGATGCAAACGAAATGACCAATGCGGTCACAACCGAACCCAGGCCGTGAATTCTAGCCCAGGAAAGCACTGGCAGTTTTGCCACGATACGGCTTCCGCCTTTCGTGACTTCGGTGAGATAGTGGATCAGCAAAGATGCCAGGTAGAACGTGATACCTGCACCCAGCAAAGCCACTGCCAGCGGAGCGAAACTTGAAAGATCCATTGTCATTCTCCTTTTTATTTACAGGCCGAATTGCCTGTTATCCACGAAAGTTTTCGAAACTTCTGGGAAACCGTTTGCCGTGATGGTTATCCCGGATCCACTTCCAAACGTATGCAATATAGGCATCCCGCTTGTTGATCTTGCGTTCGAGATAGCGAATATCCCTTTCCCTCAGTTGGATGGACTTACCGGCTGCATCGACGGCCTGGCTTGCCACATTGCTTTCAGTTTGCTTGCGGGTGTTATACGCGGTGAGGAGCAGCCCGAAGGCGGAGAGAACCGCAAGTAACGTTTGCCATTCCATTTCATCGTTTCCTCTTGGCGCGCGGTCGGCGTCCTTTCGGAAGCGGTTTCTTCAAATCGATCCAGACGTGCAAACCGATAATCAAATAGGGAAGGGCAAGATAAGGACGGATGAATCTGGCGCCGTAGGTCACGGGATCGATGGCGCCGTAGTAGGCCAGGAGATGAACGAGAAAGGCATAGGACATGACCAGCGCGGTGATGAAGTTGAACCATTTTTTTCCGTTGGGACGATGGAGAAAGTAATACAGGCAGATAATGACTGCGGCCATGGCAACCAGTGAATCGATCAAAAGGGTGACGTTTGTCATGGCCTTATTTTACCTCATGCCGGGGGTGCGATGGACGTCATTTTCCAGGATGTAGGGAACTGATTACCTTCCTGAAGCAGGAGGGGCTTATCGCCTATGGACGTTCCGTAGACTTTGTTTCCTTCAACCCGATAACCAACGATCGTATATTCCCAGCCAGACGGTGTGGTGACTTTTACCGGGAGCTCCGGGAAGAATTCCAGCAGGGCAGTCTGGACCCACAATTCCCCGCCTTTACGCATCAGGGGAGTGTAGGCATTCTTCCCATTACCCAATTTGAACAGGTAGCCCTTCGAGTTGATGGAGGTGAATTTATGGATATATTCCGGGGTGGTTTCAAAGTTGAAATCGGCGGGGTCCAAGTCCCAGGTATTCTTGAGGGAGGACAGGCGGCAGAACTTTCCGCGGATCTCAGTGACCCAGACCACATTTCCCCCCCATGTAAGACATTCGGGTTTACTGCCCACGTTGATCCAGCCAGCCGCGGGGATGGTGAGAGATTTCCATGTTGAAGGGCCGTTCAGCTTGATCAGGAAGTTTCGCATGGCGATGGTAAGCGGAATCTTCGAACCCTTGCCCTTGCGCGGGGATTCATTCAAGATCACCGTATTTGGGGGAACGGGTCTTGGGGTAGCGCGCCAGATGTTTCTAAGTCGACCGTACATTATTTTACAAACACTCCATAGGGTTGATGGGCGGAGTTGACGAACTCCATCCAGGAATATTCTTCGATGCGGTTAGGATAGGGATTATAAACCCGAACGGTGCCCCACTGCCTTTCCGGCAGAACTTCGGTAACAACCACCCAATGCAAAACCCCTGCCCCGCGCAGGCGTCCGTTGGTGGAATCTATGTTACAGGAGGCGATCACATGTCCATGCTCGACCCAGTTCTTCAGGCTGGCGGGGGTGTAGCGTTTGAGGATGCTGGAAAGCTCGACAGGTTTCTGATCGTATATTTCAAGCAAGTTTCGCAGCTCACCGGAACCAGTGCCGCGCATACGGCCCTGCCCGATGATGCTCTTCCAGAGCGGCGGGGATTTGACTTTCCAAGTTGCGAGGATGGCAGCAAGCGGTTCGCCCAGGATGTAGGCTACACACAATTCGCCGCAGGCGTTTACCTGCTTTTGTCCCTGATAGACGAAGTACTGTTCTGCGTCGTTCTTGTTTGGGGTCTGGCCTTCGATCTGGACACAGTTTTTAGGAAAGTTCTCGATGTAGGGTTCGAGGCAGTCGGACTTGATCCAGCCTGTGAATTCCTTTCCTTCGGCATTCGTGTAGTTTACGCAGGCAAGGCCGGGCGGGTCACTGGGTTGAGGATTATTTTCGACCAGTACCCCGGGATTCAAGTCGAAGTATTTGACCGACTTGGGAGCCGGCATGATGAGCAGGGCGGTGAAGGAGTTGAGCCAGAGTTTTGTCATGAAACCTCTACTTGACTATTCCGTAATTGTAGGTAGAATGAATAGGAAGGATAAATGCGATGACTATATATAAGAAAGTGCTTCCACTAATTTTTCTGATCCTGGCCTATTCGAACATGCAACACGCCGGATTTGTCGGACATAAAAACGCCTATCACATTATAACATTCAATGAGGTTTGCATTTCCACTCATTGCGTCCGAACCAAACCAGAATGCCATGACATTCGATGTGATCCACGATTTTCTCACCCCCCTTACAATCATAGGATTGTGAAGGTTCATTTCTAAGAAATCCCGTATGCCGAAATTACTGATCCTATGGGCATTGAAACCTCCATAACTAAAAGCACGAGAGGAAAATCTTCGCGTCACTTGATGCCATATATCGAAATGACTGTTCCAGCCTTTATACTTCCAGATAGCGACTGCAATAGAATTTTGCTTATTGATGCGGTATTGCCCCAAACTGTCCGGCCAAGGGTAATTATACTTGCCCCAGAAGATACATAAGAGAAGTGGAAGTGAACGGCTTTGTGAAAAGAACCCGTATAATGAGGTAGAAACGAATAGAAGCTCCCGGAGACCCCGACGGGGTTGCCATCATTGGCAAGGACACCAATAGATGCCTGCGTCAAAGTGCCGCTATCTGCTGATGGCGTACTGCCAAGTCCATGAATTTCTTGTATGATGTAGTTTGATCCGCTGTCCCCGTTGAATTGGGCGGCTAAAACAAAAGCACTTGTGCCGGCGGCCGTATTTCTACCGGAGCCAAAGAAAATAAGGTGCTTATATGATTGGGGGACATCAATTGAAATGGATGCCTTATCCGTTGCCAGCACTTCCGAATAAATTGGATAAAACGGCAGGTTGAGATACTTCCAATCTACATTGCCTTTTATGTCCAACCATGCCTTGTACTTCTCCTCCCGATCTCCCAACTCATTGAGCAGGCGGGTGATTTCACCCTGGCGTTGGGGGGATAGGTTTGGGTCACGCATTTCGAGGAGCATGTCCCCGAGTTTGTTACCGATTGGCATTTAAACCTCGCTCGTCAGGGGGCAGAAAAGCATGATCAGCATTGATTGATCCAGAGTTTCATATCTCTCCTATTCAACGTAAACCGTAAAAGTCATCGAGATATTACTCGGGTTCGTGCCCCATGTCGGAGTAACCCACTTAATTTCAAAAAAATGTCCGGCCACAACAGGAATTGCCAAACCCGTAGCTGCATAGTAATTGATTGTTGAGTTGGTTACTAATGCGCTAGACAGGATGTTATCTGTGGTCGCATCATATCTTAGATAAGCGGTCGAGGTTTCTCCAGTTCCAAGAGTCCCTGTGTTTCTAACTGCAATATCTACTCGCGTAACGGTTCCAGCAAACGGGAAAAAAACTCGACAAAAAGCCTCGGTTGTGGACATTGCCTGAGAGGGCTGGCTGCCAAAGAAATATGTGGTCGCATCTAACGGTGAAGCCAAAAGTGAACTATGTGCGAGGAGTGTATACCCCAACAAACCTGCGGGGGTCGCCCAGTTGCCAGCGCCGTTCATGAATTCAGTCGAGACGTTCGAAAGCTTTTTCAAAAATCCATGCAATGCGATGGTGGCGTTGTTGGTTATTACGTCCGTAACCGACAAATCCGTATCAGCCACTGCGCTGTACGATCCATCCCCCTCAAGAAACTTACCCGCCGCAGGCGAGGCAGCCAGCGCCTTGTACAGATTGGCAAGCTGTGCGAATTGACTGCCCGAAAGTGCTATTTTATCCGTACTGAGTGGAGTTGTTTTCTCGCCGCCAGGGGCATTGGGTATGGTTGAGCCAGGCATATTATGTTCCTATATCTATCGACCAGGTAGTGCGGGGGAGAGAGTTCAAGGATTTATCGGGGGAAGTGGCGACAGTATTGGACCACATGATCGTTGTGAGATCGTCCCATAGGATTTCAGTGCCATTGTCCCATAGAATTTCAGTCGGATAGTCAATATCCACGGCTGTACCAGACGGGGGGACATCCGTGATGTAGGTTGTGCGGGGAAGAGAACCGATCTGGCTCATGGCTAGATTATACTTTGCTTTGCAAGCGCCTTGACTTTATAGAACCAGGTGGAGATTGCCTCGGCATTGTTGTAGGTGCCAGTTATGAAATAATAATATTCGCCCTGGGGGATGGAGGCCAGACCGCCGATAAGGTGCGTGGTGATATCCTCGCCGCTGACAGAGACAGAGCCGTTGCAATAGGTGGAGGTCCTGTCATCAGAACCCTGGTTCAAAACCCCTGAGGCAGTGGAGAAATCTGCCCCGGGGCTGGTGAGAATCTTGCTACGTTTATCCCCTTCGTAAAGCACAAATTCCTCGATGAATGGGGAGTAATCCTGCTGAGAGAACATGGACCAGTCCATGCCATCCAGGAGATCCCCATTCTTGGGAAGTACGATGATATCCCAGTAGAAGGTGACGATCTTGCCGCTGTAGGTGCCTGTGAGATATAGTCGATAATCTCCGGCTGGGATGGAGGCTTTGTCCCCGATGAGACTGGATATCAAGATATTGCCGGCGCTGGTGGCGGCAGGGCTTTGGTTGCAATAAGTGGTGCTGACATCCGTGGCTCCGTTCATAAGGGCTTCGGATATAGCGGTGAAGGAGGTCACATTCTTGACCGCGATATTCACCTTGCGGCGGTCGCCTTCGAAGAGCAAGATCAGCCCGGCGCGTGTTTCGCTCACACGACCTCGGTGAGAACCAGACTCATGGTTGCTTCGATTTCATCTTCATCTGGATCGACTTCCTCGATCTTGTAGCGCGGCTCGTCGGATATGGTCACTTTTCTCTGGTGATACAGGCGGAATTTCGAGAACAGGGTCAATTCGTCCGCGATCTGAGCCTGGGCGCGCAGCCAATTTAGCAGCTCCTGCCCGTTCTGTTCATCGTCATCGCCGGAAACCTTGAAGTACACGGTCCAGGAGTTGGCGAGCTGGTTACGGGAGAAGAGGGTGGAGGAAATGGATTCGATCATCACCGGGTCTGTGGCCTCGGATGAGATAGGACGCAGGCGCAGGCGCAAGGCGCGCTTGTTGCCGCGCTGGATACGGACACTGCCGGTGGGGCCGCGCTTGATGCTTCCGATGAAGTACCAGGTAGAACCGCCAATGTCGTTATCGGCCTGATATTCCACGACGATCTCATGGCCGGCTTCGGTATCGCCCTCCTGTGCAAGTCCTTTGGTATTTATCGTGAGGGTGGCGAAATATTTCGGGTCTGTGGTGTACAGGTCGATGGTGGGCAGGATGATCTCTGTTTCGTGCTGGTATTTGATGCTCGTATCGTCCAATGGGCGAACGCCATTGAGCGGGAATTCCTGGAACATCATCTCGCCGGCAATTCCCCACCAAAGGCGTGGGCGGGCGTCTGTATCCGGGGGGTTCTGCCATTGGACGGAGGTGATGCGCCGGCCCAGGAAGAAGCCTCTGATCTGTTCAGACCAGGAGGCGGTATCAAGCGAGAATTTCATGACTGAGGAATAACCGCTTGCGCCGGCATCGACTGCGGCGAAGATCCAGCCTTTGGCGGCTTCGAGGTCGGCTACATAGCCCGAGCGGTTGGATGGAAGGTTGTTGTTAAGACGCGTGGGATAGGCGCCGCTGCCGGTGATCAGGAACATATCGTTCTGGAAGCCGATATACAGATTCTTATCCGCTGCGGTGACTGCAGCGCGTCCATTGGTGATATCAGGAGCGGTTTCGACTCCGATCCGAATGCGCGCGGCCTGGTTGTTCTGGATGACGAACAGACCATCCTCTTTGCGGACGTGCAGGATATCGGCGTGCATGTTTATGCCGGTGATGCGGTTGGTATTATCCCCGCATGGGATGGATGTGCCGAACAGGACATCGGTCCCGAACGTGACAGGGGTTCCCAGCGGGGATGTGGGAGCAAAGGCCACGGAAACCTTTGGACTGTTGGGAGTTCCGGTTGCGGCGGCGTTATTTGCGCGCCAGAGACCGGAAAAAAGCACCGGGTCGTAGCCCTCGGAAAGGAAATAACCCTTGTTGTTATTGGTGCTTTCCACGTCGAAGGCGTGATCATCGGCGTCGGTGTAATCCATTTGCATGATGCGGATGTTCACCGTGTCGTTCTGGGGGAAGTACACTATTCCATTCTGAACGGCGGGTTCGCCTGTGACCACGCCCAGGCCGGTGGTGCCGAGCTCCACAAACCAGTCGCAACCAAAGACCATGTATTCACTGTCGGCGGTCACAGGAGTCACATCCCAGGCTGTTGAAACGGTGAGGGTATCGGCATCGTTGGATGATATCAGCCGTACTTGCCCCTGCCCGGTGCCGCGGATAATACGAACATAGCAATTGGCAAATCGATTGGTGGTCCAGTTTGTCGCGCCGTAGGATCCATGCCCGGTATCTTTCAGGGTGGTGGAGGATTGAGTTCCCACC
>Ga0209342_10001225_pt1 | contig 28920 bp, 52 predicted proteins | sample RifCSP16_2_FD_184023 | JGI IMG/M metagenome (GOLD analysis project Ga0209342, IMG submission 184023) | Soil microbial communities from Rifle, Colorado - Rifle CSP2_sed 16_2 (SPAdes) (version 2) | ecosystem: Environmental > Terrestrial > Deep subsurface > Rock core/Sediment | place: Rifle...
CTGAGTGCCACTTACTTGCCAGACAATGGTCATTAGTCCCCCCGTATAAGACTCTCCCACGCATCTTCCTCATTTCCCCCGTACCACTCGCGAAGCTCCTCAAGTAGGTCTAAGAGATAGTCTTTTTCCTTTTCTTCGGGTGGTTTCTTCTTACGCCCCCGCCTCTTCTTGGGAGGGGTTGATTCGTCCACCATATCTCTGCCTTATCTACGTGATTGCCGCTTGTGCAGCTTCCTCTGATGTCATAAAGGCTGTTGCAATCTTAGAAATAGCCCCATAGAAGTCTTATGGCCTTCAAAACAAGATTTGACTACGTTCACAAATGAAAAAACCGCCATAATCAGTTTCCCGACCACGGCGGTTCATCCGCAAGATAGATGAGGCGGGGGCCTCCTACTCTACGGAAACGCCTGTTAGAAATCATTTTACAGGAAAACGATTTACATGTAAGTTCCTTAGTCCCCCTCTCCAGAGGCAAACGCATCACAAAACGTTTTCAGATGTTCATGAATCTTGTCTTTTCTTACGCATATCCTCGAATGTAAGAGCCGCATGAGCCGCACAGGTCGCTACAAAATCTAAGTTCGTATCTTCTACTAGTAACAGCGTTAATTCCGTCAACTCCAATCCTCCCGCCGCGGCCAGAAACACAGGGTCTGCTCTATTCTCAAGCAGTCGAGGAATCCACTGCTCAAAAACCTCACGTATCCTTTTTTCGCGTTGGGTCACTTAGTTGGCCTTCGGCAAAGGCTCAATCGCAATTCGGTCCGAAAACCCAAAGTCCCCACCGATTGAACGCTCCAGCTATCCTCTGCAGGTCATGTTCCCACTCAATCTGGTCGTCCAAATCTTTGGGAAATTCCTCGTCGGACAATTTCAGACGATGCTCAATATCGATGGGGTAGAGACCTTCCTCGAACATAGGGAAACTGTAGTTGCAATCGACGTCCAGCCACTCATTCAATTGTCGGCGATACTCCAGAACAGGGTCTAGCTGTTGACCCCACATACCCACGCAACTATCCAGCCAGTGCCGAGCAATTCTATTCATGGCCTGAAGGACTTCCACGGATTTTGGTTTAAGGAGGGTTCCCTGAAAGTGAAATTGATTACAAGCATAACCACCCGTTTGATGGGCAATATGCAACCACTCCCGTCCTGGGAGAAATTTGTAGGGCTTCCACCATCCTGCGTCAGGATATGCTCGTACCCCCAGGACGAGGACAGGGAGATACGTTTCGTCGAGATATGTAAACTCAGCGGTTGCACCTGTCATCGTAGTAACTTAACACTCTCAGCCTCTTGAAGCACAAAGACCAACGGGTCAGCCGGACCTCCATTATGATTCCGACACGAATTCGTTTCGTCGAAAGCCCGACCGCAGGTTGTACAGTTCCTAAAAGTTTGAACGACAAACTTTCGACCATTCCATAAGCCAGTAAAGGTCACGGGATACGGATATTCTCCAGGCCAGTCTTTAGGACGGGCTCCCCAGTTAATACTCACTTCTCTACCTCATCCCTTTTCGTTGACTAACCCCATCAATTTTTGCACTTCGCCCTCCGTGAGCCTAATCGTGATGACCCAGTCGCGGACGTGGTCTTCTTCCCAGCAGCCGCAAATCTCACTGTGTTTTTGATATGTTAGGGCATCTTCGAGTTTGGAGTATAGGGGCTTTTTGGCCCACAGGTCATTGAGACTCCGCTCGATGGCGTCCCGGCGTCTAACCATCACTGCAACCCCAATTTGTCTGCCGTCCACAATGCGAGAAACCAAGGAAGCATGACGATAGCGGTGGCCAGGAGCACGGCAAAGCAGAAATAGAAGGACCAGAATAGCATCTTTGCCAACACAAATCGCTCATAGACTCTAAAGAAGAGTCCTCCCATCACCGCACCTCCTCAACCCCGCTCGATGGCGTCCAGGGCGGAGAGGAAGTTTTCGGCGTCAACGAGCCACACAGAAAGTTCTTCTCTCAGCCACGTTTCTCGATAGGGTGGTTGAACTCCCCGCACTAACCGTTCTACGAGATTTTGGGCCTTCTCCCGCGCCCGCAGCCGCTCCACGCTCTGGGCGGGGGTGGAGGAGAGGACATCGCGGGCAATTAACCAAATCCGATGCACCTGCTCGCTTGCTACAGGTTGCTCATATATCCCACGAAACGCCTCCCGCAGCCTGCCGATGTCAGCCTCGGCGGCCGCAAGGTTCTCCCGCGTGGTCTCAAGCGCCGTTACCGCATATCCCTCTGCCAGAAAGGCTTTCTCAGCACGGGCCTCAGCGGCGGAGAGAGCGGCGAGGAGTTCATTTACCATTTTAGCCAAACGCAATTCTTGTTCTGTGGGGGAATTCTCCGACGCCATAGTGTAGTTCATCGTAGCGTCTGCCAAAGCGTTTATCGCCTTCCGCCGCGCCTCGCCCATGCTCATTTTCTTCCCACCCCGCTCGATGGCGTCTAGTGCGGAGAGGGCTTCTACTAGTCTCTTGAAGTCAACGGGCTCAGTGACAGTCAGGTAGTATTCTGTGGTCCACCTTGCCGCCTCCACCACCTTGTCCATTGCTCTGGTGCGCTTTACGGCCAGAAGGATAGAGGATTCCTCGCTTGCTTGTCGTGCGGCTTCCCACATTTCACCTTTGGGGCGACTAGAAGAAAGCATGTCCGCCGCCACCCATTTACTTACTGCATCACCCGCCGCCGCCCATCCGGCTTCAGGTGCTTCCTGCTTGGCCTGTAATTGTCTGATTATGTCTGCCTGTTCATTGCCGCGTTTCAACCAGAACTCTATCTTGGCTTCGGCCTCCTTGGCGCGAGTCTGCCAAGCAGCCATCCGTTCCCAGAATGGAAACTCGCTCGGAGTTGCAGCATAGACATCGGCTTCCTTCATCCAATTAGTCGGGAGGCTGCCGCGGTCCACTCCAATCCATCCGTCGCGCAAAACGTGGTCATGCTCCCGAGCCTCTTTGGGCACCCAAGCGGTGAATTTGCGGAACCAATCCACCATCTCGGCCAGTTTCGCTTCCGTCTCCTTGGCGCGGGAACGAAGGTCAAAAATCGGTTCGGCTTGGCTCATTCCCGTCCCTCCTGCAAACCGTCGAGCGCCCGTACTCGTTCGCGTATCTCGACCGGAAGATTCTGCCACGACTTGAGGAACGCAAGTAGCGCATCAGTTGTTTGCTCCATGCTCGCGGCCATCTGCCTCACTGTTTCCTCAAAAGAAGTCACGTCGCTGATTCTCTTTGCTGTCTTCTGCCCAAGAGTTATTCCCGTCCCTCCTGCAGACCATGCCGCCGTGCCTCCTTCTCCACCTCCTGCGACCCCAACGCCTTCGCCAGCCCGCAGGTGCAAGCGGATTCGTCACCATCTACCTTGCCCCTATACTTGTCTGCCCGCGCCAGTGCAGCAGCGCACCACTCGTGGTGTAGAAGCCATGGCTTTAACCCTTCGAGGCGGGTTTCGGCATATTTGGTACGAGACGCTTGAAATATAGCCTCATCATCGGCCCGCATAACGTCAAGGTAATGCTTGCGCTCCGCTTCCTCCAGGCGACGGCGGAGGGTGACGTTCTCGACTTCAACTGCATCAGCACGAGACTTCCAATAGTTCGGTGCATTAGGTTCGCTCATTCTCCACCTCCTGCACCTCAGCAGTCCATGCCCATTTGGTGATGTCACCGAAAAGTCGGCGAATCTTAGTCTTAGCAGCGTCAGTCACAGCAACGATTAGTAGTCCGCCCGGCAGATAGAGAGCCTCCCAACTAAGCATCCACCAGGCGGGACTTCCCTGCATCGCCTCCAGTAGGTCCTCGTTGCCACTCCAGCCGCCAGTAGAAAAAACCCACAGACCTGGACTCGTCTCCGCGGCCCGTTCCGCGTAGTGCCAGTGCGATGCGACAAGTGCCGGGAGACTCGACGCTTCTTCTATCGAGTGTGTCCGAATCTGCTCTAGAGTGACTTCGGAGGGGTAATCGCTCACTTCTCCACTCCTGCAGTCGGCGGCGGAACGCGTCGAAGGTTCGGAAATATCGCCTGCAGTCTCGCATGCATCTTTTGGTCGTCCGTCAGGTCGGACGCCTCGATGAACTTCAGGCGGTCAGCCAGTGCGGCCTCTTCTGGTTTTAGGTCAACGTGCTGCATAAGCCATCGAATCGTTGCCTCCGGGCCATAAAAAGACATGACAGCGATTTGAGGTATATACTTCGTAATTTCCCTGCGCCATTCCTTATCAGCCAACCTCCAGATTCGTTTCTGTTCCTCCGTTAGAACTTCATTTTCGTCTTCACTCATCGATAAACCTCCAATGATAGACAAGCAAGTGAGCGGCGGTCGGTCCTGCCCCGACTAGTGTGGGCCTTCAGCAGACCAGCGCAGCCCATCCAGTTCCCTCGCGTGGGGGCGGTTCTCATGCGGGAACTCGCAAAAACGTGGCGGCTCTTATTGGTTAGCGAGCCCATGCATCCCGCACGACTCTCTGCCACCCGTCCTATACCGCGCCCTCCCTGGTCATTTCTGTGTGCGTCATCTCGCCGCACTGCGCCGCTCATATTTGGTTGGAGGATGCCGAAACGTTGGTCCTTCATCAGGGCCTTCACAGGGGCCTCACGGCTGCCCCCATCCTCCAACCCATCTCTCACACCGTGAAATTATGCAAGCTTAGTCTCGTTCGTCGCTTTATTTCCTCCGAAAACCACGTGAGGTAGGTAGGACTGTTCGAATGGACGAAACGAATTCCAACTTTCTCGGCGGGATTAATTAGTTCCCGTTTGATGAAGAACTTTACCCGTTCGGGGGTCGCTCTGTGATATGTATGGGCCTTCATGTATTTTCCATGATTGTAAGCGACCCAGATGGTCCATTCCGTCTCGTCCCTTATGCCGCGCTGAGCGATAACAGAGTCAAGGAAGCGGTACGGCACAAGTAGTCCATCCCCGTCAGGGTAAACGTGAAAGTAATCTTCGCTACGAAGAATGCCGTTCCCGCCTTTTTGTAACCATGGATAGACCAGCGATGCCGCCCCGATGAACATCCACTTGAAGAACTCACGTCTGTTCATCGCGCCCTCCGCTATTTTTTCGCCCTCCGCGCCGCAATCCGCTGTTTCGCTTGTTCCGCGACGATTCCTGTGTCTACTGCATCCGCCATTTCTCCTAATGCCCGCTGAAATCGAGCGTCGGAGACAACGGACCTCTCCTTCATCCGACGCTCCACGTTATCAACAGACGCGTCCACAGAGCCCGCTCGGCTGGCTTGCATAATGGCTTCAGCAGCAGTCTGCTTAGCCCTACTCGTCTGTTCCATGGATTCGAGTCGCCGAAGGTTGGCGAGCATTTCCTGATGCTTGGCAGTTAGTCGTGCCGTGGCATCCGCCAGGGCATTCGCGGCCTCACTCTGCGCGACCAACTCCTCGCGCTTTTGGGTCAACGCCTCCTCATAGCTAATAAGACGGGCTTCGAGGGCCTCTGCCAGGTGGTCATTCGTGGGGTCGGTGTCATTGAGGAGGAGGTCGACGTTTTCGTCCGTGGTTTTGCTCTTGATTTCCAGGTCCGCGATTTCTCTCTGGAGAGAAGCCACTCTTCCTTTTGCGATGGCCGCTTGGTCCGCAATCTTCTCTTTTGCGGCCTCTAGGTCACGAATGTGCTGCCGAATCGCCCCCATGGAATTCAGGTCAATCGTGGCATCGAGCAAATCGTGCAGATTACCCAACACGAGCGTCCGTACCTTCTCAAGGGCAGTCGTCATCGCTGGCCTCCTTGGGTGATTGATTTGAAAACGAGCCAAAAATGACTAACCCTTTAGACTCCGTTACCATCCAGTAGACCCTCCTCCCCCACCGCCGCCTCCTCCAAAATCGACCGAACCTCCCCCACCACTGCTACTCCCGAAGTCCGTTGAGCCCCCCGACGAACTTCGCGAGGACCGAGAACCCCACGAGCCGTAGGACGACCCTGGGCTAGAGTATACCACGGCTGGCCTGCGGCGGTCTTCTGCCGCGTCAACCTCGGCCTGGGCCGTTTCGAGAGCCTTTTCCGCTTGCGACGCCCCCTCCGTAGCGAGTCGGACCCGCTCGTTAAGCCCCGCCGCCCCCTGGGCCTGCGACAGCAAACGCCCCGCTTCGTTCGCCAGGCGTTTCGTCGCGTCCCGCACGTCTGCACGGTGGTCCTCGATATACTCTTTCACCGCCGAAACCGCAGCGGTCGCGTTCCGTACGGCGCTAAGAGCTTTCTGCCGCAGGCGTTCGGCCTGTTCATGTTCATTCCGTGCCGCGTCGAGAATCGCGTCCGCTTCGGCATTCGCCTCTTTGGCCAGATTTAGAACAGCAAGAAAGTCGGGTTTGTCCTGCATCAAACCCGTTTTTGCTTCTTCGATGCTCTTCTCTGCACGCCGTAGGCGAGTTTCGAGATTCTCCGCGACATCCTCATCGTGGCGGCGGATGAATTCCCACGCGGTTTGGACATCTTTCTCTGCTGCCTGGATTTCATTGGGCGCATCGCGTTTTGCTATCGTCAGATTCTCCCTCAGCGCAACAATCGACCGCATGAACGATTCGGCTTCGTCCAAGGCGGTATTAGCCCCCTTCAAGATAGTCCCCGCCAATTCCCAATCCTGCTCCGTGAGCAATCCCGTCACTCTTCCTAGGACCGCATTAGCCACCTCGACTCGCTTCTCCGCCTCTGTACCGTTCCCCCGCACCGTTCGCCACGTAGTGGGCGCATACTCCGCAGCGACCTGCTCGAATGCTTCCCGCCCCGCAGTGATTTGGCCCGTGACAACTCCAATTCGCTGTTTCATTCCGTCCGACTCTCTCTCCAGAGAGGCTTTCTTCTGAGGCTCACTACGCACCTCGTCTAGAGCCAGATGAACCCCGTGCTCAACTTCCCGTAGGATGACGGATGCATCTTTTACCCGCTTGGCCCGAAAAGCTTCTTCCGCCGCCTCAAGGTTCGCCTTCGCTGCATCATAATGGCCGGTCGCTCCCCGAGCCTTGAAGCCCTGCTTCTGCACTTCCGCAATCGTTTGGACAACTTGCGTAAGGGAAAGTTTTGCGGTGGCCAGAAGGTCCTCCCCGCGCGCCAACGAAGTTTCAAGTATCGTCAATTCCGCTTCCAATTCTCCTCGTCGTTCCCTGGCTTTTGCCAGCACCCGCCCAACGCCCTTGAACATCTCTTCGATTTGCCCGTACTCAGGCAAAGCAAGGATGCGGTCGGGGTCATTTGAGGAGTGGCTCAAGTCGGCATAACGACTCGCACCCTCCGTGACGGATTTTTCCAACGCGCGGAACAGATTTTGTGCAACAACCACGTCAGATTTAGCAACTCCTGCTTCGAGAGTGTTCAACCTAGCGCGGGTCAGCGTCATGAATTCATCACTGAATTCCAATATTGCAGAGGTACAAGCCGCTTTTGCTGAACGGGCGGCAGCTTGTGCCCCCCGACGAACTTCCCATTCTTTTTTCCGCGTTCGAAGAATCGGAGTCAGGAAAATAGTCCCAAAAATTACGAGGCCCAGTAACAACGCCCATCTCAATACGGCCCAAAGCCCAGAGAGGTCCACGGGCTCTCTTTCCACGACTACTGGAGCGGGTGCTTGAATCGGCTGAGACTGCGCCCGAATCGACCGAGCGACTTCACTCAGCCCGTTACTAATACCCCCAGAGTAATCGCCATCGCGAAATCGTGGCGTGACCCGATTGCTCAGAATGCCCGACCATTTTGCGTCAAGGGCAGTTCTCCATTCTTCACCATAGTACAATCCGACTTTTCTGTCCCCCACCGCGACGACAAAAACGATAAGGTTATTCTTTCTCCCACCATCGGCGGACTGCCAACTTGCACAAGAACGTTGCCGTGCTGCCTGATACTGGTCGAGATTGCCTTGCGGGGCGAAAGAGCGAACCGTTAAGACCCGCACGTCTGCGCCCGCATTTACCAAGTCCTGGGCCGCCGTAGTAACCTGACTAAGACCTGCTCCTAACACTCCCGCCTGGTCTTGGACGAGCGCATTGCAATCGATGCCCTGTGCCCACACGGGGACCGCCATGACTGCGAGAATGAGCAGGAAAAAGAATTTTCTCATACCGTCGCCTCCCATCCTGACTTAAGCACAGTCTTGCTCCGTCCACCCGATAAATCAGACCATCCTCCGCGGGCGTGGACCGCCGGTGCCGCTCAATCCCATCGCCAGTATCAGGAGAATCAGGAACAGCAACCACCACTCCATCTAGTCCACCATGTCTGGTCGCACGCCGTTTGCCAGCCCTGCAAGTATCTGGCCATGACACAAGACCCGACCCCTAAATCCGCCATCGGGTCGGCACCAACAGCCCAATACTTTTCCTTTCAATTCAGGCAACGCCTTCAGCAACTCGGGCTGCTCTTTCAGCCAGACTTCATATTTGACAATAACCTCTTCTCGTGTCCCGTCCTTACCAATTACAAACGAGTTTCCCCATTTTGACGGCCGACCCACATAAACATCATATGGCGCTTTCCGACAATGTACGACAAAAGAATGGGTCATGGTTCTATCTCCAAAACTATTGGCGCATTTACTAATTGATTCGCTCGATTGAGTACGGATGCATTAATGAATGTAATGCCATATGTTTCGACCACGCCGTAGCTTTCATGAATATGCCCCGAGATGTGATATCTCGGTCTCACTTCAAGTATTCTCTGGAGCAACTCTTCACATCCTTCATGCTTACCTTCTTCTGTTAAATCGCCAATTCCATACGGAGGTCCGTGGGTAATCAAAATGTCCACATCGTCAGGGATTCGAGACCATTTCTGTCTTAACGGTTCTCCCCGAGGCAACATGAAGGCCCAGCCAGCAAATTCGGGTGTGTATGGCGAACCATATATCTTAAGTCCATCTACCGTGACCAAATAGTCCTGAAGATAAGTCAACTCGCCTTTCGCTGTCTCCACCAAAGAACGGAACAAATAAGGGTCGCGCAAACCTAGCCAATCATGGTTGCCCAGGGTGAAAATCTTTTTTGAATGCGGAAGACTACCTAGCCAATCCAGCGCTTGAATCATCTCAAATACCGTTCCAAACCATGTCAAATCGCCCGCATGGATGAGGATGTCTCCATCAGGAACGGGAACTCTGTTAAGATGCGTGTCTGCCACGACGACAATCCTCAAAGTCTGCGGCTCGTCGCAACATAGAATTGGATGGCCAACCCCATCATCTTAACCAATCCACGACCAATAATTGTGGAAGATGCAGGACTATCCAGACCGCCCCGCAAACCTTCCTCCATTTCCGCCACCACTTCACTCGTACGGTCAATCGCCTGGTCTAACCAGGATTCCGCACGTTCCCCGCGTTCAGGCCCCCGAAACTTGATAATAGGTTCTTCATCCTTCTTCATGGTCATCTCCTGGCATGAATGAGCATCCAAGGCATCGAGCATGTCGGCATAAGGCTTAATAGGAACCCATTGTTTGCATGCCGCACACTTGACAGCCCATTCGAACGCATCGGCGGGGTTGCCGCTTTCAATCTTCATAGACGCGAACCCGACGGTATTTGCGTGGCGTCATAGAAATGTGCAATTGTTTCTTGGGGTATTTATCCATGTACCAATCGATGAGATTGTGGACAGCTTTGCGAACCATCGGGGTAAAAGGAGGAGTAAAGACACCTCCGGCGGGGACAGCAATATCTAGAAACTTCGGGTTAGACTCCTTCTTTTGCCCCATGGTCCACTCCCGTGTCCATTCGTTCATATCTTACTGACAGCAAAAGCTCGTTTAGTTCATCATAGCCATCGTAGTCATCTGGTAATGAGGATTTGGCTGCTTCCTCTTTAAGTATTAACTGAATCTCTTCCCACTCCCTATCGAATTGATACATTTCTTCATCGCCGATGAGATACCATTTCGGACGTTCGAACACACGACGGAAAAATGGTGACTTGAAAATTCCGGCCTCTTCCACATTTTTCCAGAGAGTACGAAAGTCGTATTCAATGTGATGTTCCCTGAACAACCAGACGCCCGCCAGCCCTTCCCGCAGAGTGTAAATCAGTGCCTTGCCGCCTCTGTTCTGGGCCGCACGTTTTCGCTGAGACGTGGCGTAGCCCAGGTAATAGTTAGCCAGCCTTTTGGTGAGGAACTTCTTGGCGATGTTTCGAAACTGAATACCTTCTTTGGTTAGATAAAATACTGTGGGAGACAGAGCTAATTCGACGATGTTGCCATTATGCGCCAAAATCATTTTCGCGGCTTTCTCTAGTTCATAAAACTGAATATCGATTTCACCTTGCTTTTCTATTGTATCGCGCCCTTTATGTAAGGCGAGAATTTCTCTGGTGGGCTTCACATAGAGCCCACGGATGTCAATGTCTGACTCGTCCGTCGCCAAGCCCCAGGAGTGCGAACCCGTGTAGCCAGCAAGAATGAAGGAGTAAGGAAGCAACTTCCCAAGTTCACGAATATGCGCGAATCGGTCCAGCGAGGATGCGTCCTGATAGCCCCAATGGCTACTCATCGTTCCCCTATGTCCTCCTGCCGAAAACGGACCATTCGGCGCTTTCCTATGCGGAGTACTCGGCCATTGAGGGAAGCTACGTCCACTTCCCCATCTGCAGATTGCCTGATGCCATCCAGGTATACACCGCCTTGGCGGATTAACCGCTTAGCGTCAGACCGACTTTCAACGAGGCCGCTACCCCAAACCACCTGACTTAGTAATGGAGGAAAGCGTATTATGCGAGCTTCACAATAGTCTTCGTATTCTCGCACGAGATAAGTGAATTGGTTCATTATATCACCGCAGAATGTATCTCAAAGCAGAATGTATCTCAAAAAAAAACTGACCTCTCGGGACGCTGGGTCGTCCCCAGGTTCCGAGAGGTTTGGGCCAGTTTCGGCATGATACCAATTTATACCAAAAGCAGAACGATGTCAAGGAGCGATGATGAGCTTTTCTCTCATTGGCCGTCATGTGCAGACCAGCGCCGACGACCCGCCGCCTTACTTACTCCGTACCGTCTTATTCATGCCTTCGTCCGCGCCCCAAGCGAAGGGTTTGTCCAGCATGAAGTCGCTTTCACTCAACGGTACGACTGGTCACTTGCGGCCTGGCTTCCCCCAGGCAGCACCGCTCCTCGACTCCGAAGTTAGGGCTGGCGCGCAAGCGTTCGACCGCCGCGAATCGCCGCAAGTCTTAAGCTCTCGACTTATCCAGCCCTAAAGGCAGTGGGGACCTTTACTTCTTTTCCTCCTGAAACACAGACTTGAGCCCGACGAACTTTTCAGTTCCAGGAACGTCCTGGAGCGTCTGGTCATCCAGACCAAACCACTTACCTTGATAGGATTCATGCCCGACTGGTTCAGGGAACTGCAAGCCTGTAATTTCGCTGAACAGCTTCGCGTTAACGAGATACACTGCCGTGGTGACCTCGGGGGCATCCTTCCAGACTTCCAGACCATACGGGTCGGGATAGATTTTCTGGATGATTTCTCCGCCCTTACCGAGTCCCATTTCCGCATGGTAAAGCCGTGCCTCGGGACCTAACTTGACGGTGGCGCTCATACCTTTCGTGGATGAAAGAGTCGCGTGCGCACTGTAATAGGGCGTCGACCCCCAAGCCTCAGTCCCCCACATTTCGTGTGGCATCTTCTCGAAATGAAGTTTCTCGGGTTCCTTCGCCTGGAAGACCGCGATTCCTAATCCGCCAGTAATACTTTTGTCGCCAAGAATCTGTTCCCCTACGGTAATGCCTTTGCCTTCCTCATAAGGGGCAGCTACAAACTGGTAAACCGTTCCCTTAGGAGACTTCCACCCATCGAGCCACGGTTGCGGAGGCGTCGCGATATACCCGTCCTTAATGAGGTTCGTGCCGAGGGGTTCACCACTAATGGCGTTGATGCCTCCTGCCCCAATCAACAGTGCGACGGGAGGAAGTGCATGGAAGCTCATCCACATCGCTTCCTTGTCATGCATAGGGAAAAAGAAACCCCCCGTCTCCCAGGATTCGGGGGCCTTCTCTCGATAATCGGAGACCCGATAGAGAGGGAAATACCCCAGACTGGGAGGGAGATTACTTGGTTGTCGCCCTTCCGCGACTCTTACGGTTCGATGGAATCTGATTGTGACTCCACCGATTTGCAACTCTCCTAATCCGTCCTGTCTCATACCCTACCTCCACCTTAGCCGTTATAGCCCAGCGAGCCTCGGCGGCACTTCGAGCGATTTCCTGGCGTCTCCGAACGCTGAGCCGCCTAGCTCTAGCCTTCCCGCCAAGCCTCCCTAGCACGACGGCATGTAGATTTTTGCCCTGCATACCGCTAAGCATAGAGCCCGTGCGCCCGCCTGTCAAGAGGGTTTGTGCCCAGACGCCTTCCACACCATCATACGGCGTAAGTCCTCGCAGAACACACGTGTCAACCACGACCTCAGGGCGTCAAGACGGGCCTCGGTTTGCTTCAAACGGTCACGCCGTCCGTTGCTCTTTTCATACTCTTGTATCAAAAGCTGGTTCAGTTCCTCCAGGCGACGCCGAAGGGTGGCATTCTCAGACCGAAGCCGAGAGTTTTCTGAAGCATCGGCCACAGCCGCCTCCGCGTGTTGGTCGGACATGCCGAATTGAATCGAATGACCGTGTCGCCCGCAGTCACCGCTTGTAGTCTTTTGACACTCGTGGCAACGCAAATCACCGCTCACCTAAGGTTCCTCCTCGCGGGCCTCGGTCATCCAGGTAAATCCGGTCGGGACAGGAATCCTCTGTCTGAGAAACGGACGGTCTTGGGTGAAGATTGGCGTCTCCTCTCCCCAAGGCACAAGACGACCGCGTTTGAAGCCAGCAGGGTACTCACTCCAATTTGTTCCCTTTTCGAACAGCATCTCATGCAGGTCAGATGACTTCTTCCCTAAAAGTTCCTTTGGGGAATAATACATCTGCGCAGCCATCTGTAGACTATTTCGTTCCGCGTCTTTTTGTCGCGAGATGAAATAATTCTCCACTTCATACGGGTCAGGGATGGTAAAGGCACGGGAGTCGAAGTACGCTGGCTCTCCCATGAAATGATAATTCCACCACGCCGAGGCGATGGATGCGCTGATAGACACAATCTTTTGCAGGTTTCCATCGAACCAAGCTTCCGTCTTAATGGAATCAAAGTCTGTGAGAAGAACGGAAATCTCATCTGACTGCACGAAGGCAAATCTTGCGCCCTGCATTTCCTCAAGTAACGTTTCGGCGACTCTATCCATCGTCGCCATGACTTCTTTATCGTATGGTCGCTCTGCGTTGCGCAAAATGTGATGAAATGCCTTTCCATCGACGCGGACAATGGTACACGTTCGCCGCGGTAAGTAATAACGAGTTCTGTTCTCGTACTGTATCTTCATCCTTTCATTAATCCCCATCATGAATGCAGTTCTCCCCCACTCACATTTATTTTACCAAGGGCGAAATGTTTGATGAATCCGAGTGCGAAGCCTTCGATGGGCTAGTCGGAGTTCTTTTACCGTCTGGTCATACCTACGATGTTGCTCCTCGGTCGTCCCCGGTCCTCTCCAATAAGACCGACGTTGAACCAGCGAACGATAGTAATTTTCATAGGTCCACTGGCATACTAACAGAAGGGCTCGTCGTATTTCGCTCTCATCTATGCGATGTTTCGGTTCAACCCGTTCGATGAGCAAGCTCATAGTGCGAACGAAGGCGTCAACTTCGCCGAGCGTTTTAACTTGGCCCTCATTCATTGATGTCTACCACCTTTTCGCCGATTGCATGAAACACGCACCTCGGGTGGTTAACCCTTTGCTCGGCGCTTATAGTTAATTATTCGACTTATTGCGGGCTGGCGAACTGCGTATTCTGTCGCCAGAATCGCTTGGGATATTCTCCCGCTGCCTTGACATGTTCGACACACGCGCGACTCATTCAGCGGGCGGCCAGAACCGCCGCATGTCGGACACAGTTCTTGGGCATATCTTCTACGAATTTCAACAATCTGTTCTTTCGTTAGCTTCGCGGCGGGATTGCTTTCACCCTCCACTAACCACGGTCTCTTTTGGAGATTACGGCGACCTTTGTGCCCAGAGTCAATCATGTTCTCGCGATGTGTACCGACGAAGAGATGCTCGGCTTTTACACATGAAGGATTATCACACTTATGTAAAATAAGCAGGCCATCGCCAATCGGCCCATTCTTAATTATCCAAGCAACACGGTGCGCCAGATAATACCGACGTTTCACATTGAAACGGCCATAACCTTGTGAAATCTTCGGGCCACACCACACAAAACAGTCGCCTTCTTTACGTTTCGCGGTCGTCTCAAATGTTCGTACAACTAGTGGCCAGTCAATGGACTTTGGATTCTCGTCGCCCTTACTGTTAGCTAGCACGACTTCCTTCCAATTCCGTCCCTCGGGCAATATGGATAAAGCGTGCCCGCTCGTGAAGCTCGGCTATGGTCCGACTGCCCGTGTATGCAAAGCCTGACCGAATACCAGACGCAAGACGCTCTAAAATCTTAGCGACTGGCCCTTCCTCCCTAATCCAGGTTTCTATCCCCTCGATGTTCAGTTCCTTACCCGCCTCCAAAAGAGCCGACTCACTCGCCATGCCTCTATGCATCTTCCATTTACGGCCCAGCCAGTCTCTTTTTCTTTTCCCTGGAGCCTCCTTCGCCGCTGCGAGCAATCGGCCTAACATGACTGCATCGGCTCCTGCCCCAAGTGCTTTTACAATCGTTCCGCTGTCGCGGATTCCACCGTCCGCGATTAATACAGCATCAGGAAATTCTTTCCGAATTAATTGAATAGCAGAAAACATTGGCACGCCCACACCTGCAACCTGTCGAGTTGTGCACGCTGCGCCAGAGCCTAGGCCAATCCTGAACCATTCTATACCAATCTTTGAATAATCCTCGGCGGCCTCAGCAGTAACAATGTTGCCGCTAATAACCTTCGCGCCTCTCTTCGCTAGCTCCTTCGCACAACGAAGTGCAGGCTCGCTGTGACCATGCGCAACGTCCATGACCAGCGTAGGACGAAGGTTGAAGTCAATCCAATCAAATCCCATTGACGGACTAACTGCTATCGGCCCGATTTTCATCGCTTCCTGAATAGTTTCAATCGGACAATAACGATGGTGGCAACCAATTGCACCCGCTGCTTGGAGAGCACGCATCATCCGCAAATCCACACAGGTGTCCATTGGTGAGCCAATAATCGGCACGGCTAATTTGGTTCTAGAATTAAATAACTCGACTTCAGAACGTGATTCCAGAGAGGAGTAAGCGGGAATAATTAAGACGTCATTAAGCGAAAGTGCCTGGTGCATCACTTCGTGCCTCCAAGTGACTCCTCAAGGAATGGAGGTCGTTCGCCTCTTCGTATCTTCATCTCTAGCGCCCAGCCAGCATATCCCCCGTGTCTGGGGGCAGGAAGGCCAGTCTCCACCCTGGAGGCGGGGTGCGTTTCTCGATGTCTGTCCGCAAACGGATGTTCTCCTCCTTCAACTCGCGGAGGCGAAATTCGGCCTCCTCGGCTCGACTCTGCCAGGATGGATGGTTCTGGTACTCCAGCGTGGCCCGCTCTCCCTCCGCCTCTATAAAGGCAGCCCAAAGATTCCGCACAAACACCCCGGCCTCTCCAGGTACGGTTCGCAAGTCATCACCTGACTTCAGAAAGCGCTCGACCGCCTTCCGCATAGCGTCTGTTAGCCCCATCAGCGCACTTCCAACTCTCGCCGCTTTTCCTCTCGTGACCGTACTCTCACCAGAGATACTTGGCTAGGAGATTCGCCGATGAATAATTGAGTCCCATCCCTGGTCCTCCCCCAGATAGGTACATCTTTCCAGTACCCGTCGGCAATAAGATATGGTTCTCTGCGCGCCATCTTAGTCTCCTGCACTTCGAAGTTTATCACGAGCCCGAGTCCAAAATCTGCGAACAGTATGAGAACTTATCCCCAGTATCGCGGCCACCTCGTCTGACGAAAGCCCCTGCAATCCCTTCATCAGGAGGACCTCAGCCTCACGTGGAGAAAGGGGTTTATCTGGTTCGGTTAGGAGCATAATATCATTTTCCCCTTCTTGTAGCGCCACCCGCGTGTCCCCATCTTCCTCCTCGTTATTTAGAGGCGCATCAAGGGTCAATTCCTCCTTGACGCGTTTCTGCTCCCGGTCATACACAAGTCTACGTAGGCGGCGGGGAAGCATCTTATGAATGATTTTGGGTGTCCCCGAGTAGTCCGCTCCATATCTCTGAAATATTTCCCAAAGGACAATCCGAGCCTCCTGTTCTAAGTCCTCTACGCTCATGGTCCGTGAGTAAATATTTCTCGCGGTTCTGCGGATGAACTTTTCCCAGGTTTTAAGAAATGCTTCAAATTCGATTTCCACGTAAATCGCTCCATTTCTATGCCTCCTCCAAGCATAGATGTACCCAAATCTGGCTTAGTTTAGACAATGGTTAAGATACTATCTTATTACTCCGAATACCGCCACGTTCTGTGTCGTTCCGCAACCCACTCGTATCCGTCGTATTCTTGAATGGTCCAATCTACTCCATCGGGGATTTCGATGATTTTCAAAGATGCGGTGGCACCAGATGCCTCATCGCCCAATTCTTCTACGGCTTTAATCAAATCTGGGTCGTCGCGTGGGATGTCGCGAAGGAATGCATCCCACCGTCGATTCGTTTCCTCGGAGTTTTCGACGGCGTGACCTTTCGAAGACATCCAATCGCTCATAGTTTGGCGGACTCCACTTCCGTCTGGGTATGGTTCACCATAATCAACTTCCTCTAAGGCATATTTGTTACCCACCGCGCGAAGGCGAAGAAAAGCCTTTCGGCTCAGTGAAAATCCTCCACATTTAGGATTGATAACAAGTTTCACGCAATCCCCTCCTCCCCGGCCCGTCTTTGTGCCGCTCTGTCCCGCGCCGCCTTAAGGGCATGGTCGAAGCTTTTCGTCGAGAAACCTCTTACGTAGTAGTTCGGATAGTACTTCGAATGGTATTTATCGTCTTTACTGTAGTCTTCGACGACATCTTGGTCGACCTCTTCTGCGTTTCTCGTCATCGTCCATCCGATTCTGTCAACTTCGTTCCCGTCACGGTCTACGGTTACGTAGTAGTAGTCCACTGAGGGCACTTCGTTTTCATCTTCCACAAGAGTAAATTCTTGAGCATAGAAATCGTTCAAACCCCCGCTTCTGATTCTAGTGAGTCGGGCCAACACACGGTCACGCAGGGGTTCATCCAAAAAGAGAAAGTCTACGCCGTAGTCACTATATGAACCGTGAGAAATGGCATAGATTTTATTCATTTGCCTCCTCCACTACCTGTCATCTCCATCCCCATGGATTACTCCGCGCTCTGCTCGGCTGAAGAGTTTGGCTAGGTTGGCCTCTGCAATTTCTTGCAAGGATAATCCAGCTTCAGCAGCGAGTTGAGAACAATACCAAAGAACATCGGAAATTTCGTATTTAAGACGTTCTCGCACGGCATCAGACAAAATTCCATTGGTATCTCGGATGACCTTTTTCACAATTTCTGCGCATTCCCCCGCTTCCCCATTCAACCCTAAGGCGGTGTACATGAGACCAATATCTTTAGGATAGCGGGCAGTTAATGCTGTTTTCGCCTGGTATTCGGAAAAGTTAAGAGCCACGGTTAAGATACTCCTTTACTACACGGCGGGCATACCGTTCGGCTTCGCGTTCACGGAACGACTTCTTTCCACCATGCTGTAGATAATGGTAAAATTCGTGGGCTACGGACTCCAAACATAACTGCACGGCTTCCTCATAAGATTCACTTGCTTCATGTTTGCCGCGTACTGCGACAGTAATCTGATTTATAGTCGGGGCATAGGCGGCAAAACCAAACTTGCCATCTCCGACCGTAAGAACATGCGCTTCAGGCTGAATTGTTAATCCCGGCGGGGCGGATGATGACTCAATCTGGACCAGCCAACGGTAGAATTCGTGGCACTCTCTCGCGATTCTTTGGCGCTCCTTTCGATGTGCCTTCGTCTCTTTTGGAGAGCCCAAAGTGAGAATATCCTGTCCTTTATTGCCGATAGCCCTGGCCACGACTATTTTCCTCGCCCCTGCACCGATACATAGCACCTGGCCATCACCTACTTCCCCCTCTTTTCCCTTATCTTCTTCGTCCGAATATCTCTTGCCTGAGGAAGAATTCGTCCTCGGAGAATATCGGCCTCGGGACCCTGGCCTTCCTTGTTTGCCTTGAGACGTTCCAACGCTCTAATCCGACGGCGATTCTTTCGTTCAGGAAAGTTGCTGGGTTTCGTCATGTCTTCTCCTTTTCTCGTACGGGCCAGAAATCTGGAGACTGGAACCATCCAATCTGACGGCCCTCCACGCTAAACGAAGGTGGAAAATCCCAACCTCGAACACGGGGAGATACTTTGGCTATATATTCTTCTGCATCCTCTGTGTTCTCGAAAACTCCCACTACATGACTTCCTTCCCAATCATTCTCAAAAACAAGATGGACTGTCTTCATCTACTCTCCCTATCCTCAGCTATCTTCTGCGCCAAACCCAATGCTTCAGCCAGCCCACAGTCACAGTATTGTTCGTCGCCAGTTCGCCACATCTGAGCCTCATTCGGCATCCATCCAAACTTCCTAACCCCTCTGTAATCAGCGTCATGTGTCGCGCATGCGCCTTTATGCAACAACCACGAACTGAGACGATGGGCTTCTTCCTCTTTTGCTCTTCGGTTGTACTCCGCCATCCCTCTCTCATAGTCTTCTCTGCTCTTCTTAAATAAGGTCTTCATCTCATCATTGCCTTCATCGGCTTTCCGACGCAACCAAACTCCTGGAAAAATTGCCCGCTCTCCATCCCTAAATTCGACGAAGACGATATTGTCTCCCGTCCAAGTGTCGTAGGGTTGGCGACCAGCCTCGCGCACAAGAGCGGGATGCGGGTCATTGGGAGAAGCCTTTGGCTCAAAGAAACCAAAACTGGACCTCAAATACGGACGGTCATGGGCTTCGTGACCAGGGCATAGGCTTCGACCACAGAGATGTGGCAGAGCATCTTCCTTCACGGTAACCTCCTTGTATTAAGTTACTACTCTGGCAGTGCTGAAACATTGGTTTCCGTAACGCTATACCTTCAACGATTGGTCCCATTTAACTTTCGGTATGAATTTATCCACGAACTCCCACTAATATAAGTTGCTCTTCTTTTTTTCCATGGAGACACGGTATTTTAAAGTAAATTTAATAGGCGACTCCATTTTCTCGGCAAGAGATTCAACTTCGTCTGCCCACTGCTTCAACGTCTCAAGGTACTCCAAGTTGGACACCCAGATGACGAAGCCACCAACCGCTTCGAATTCCAATACAGCTACGTCGTGGCGGCCTGACCAATGCCACGTATAGAATCGAAATATCCTCCTATCAAACTGCAGGCCCCTTGGAGGATGGCGTTCGGCATAGACAGATATGCTCTCAACGTCCAACACAGGCGTAATATCGGCCATTCATTCACCTCCATGGTTAACTTACTACTCTGGTGGCTCTGGAAAAGTGGTTTCCGCTCCTGGATAAGCACTCTTAAGTTCAGAAATCTCCCCTGCCAAAGTAAGTGGACCAGATGCAGGATTTTGCAGTTCTAATCTGTCTGCAATTCCGTATACTACCCTCCGCATCTGGTCCTGTTGCTGTTCGTTTTTGGCGGCTGCCCCCCACCTCTCTGCCCATATCATCAGAATCCGCAATTCATGCCGAGTAATTTTGAGAGTGAGCATGTCTGATAAATCTGCGGGTACACCTTTATCCCCGCATGCGGGACAAGCCCGGTATTCTCCAGGAGGGGAGACATCCCCACAAGCGAGACAGAGCCAGGAGGCGAGATGCGGTCCCCCAGCACTCATCCCTAGAACCCCGCCATCGCGGCCTCTAATTCGGCTTTGGTGGCTACCTCGATGAGTGTAACGGTCGCTCCGCTCAACCGTTCCGCACGTTCGGCCCAAGCACAAATGGCATCAAACCATTCATGGCGGCACAGATAGATGCGAAACAGTTCGCTCGACGAGAAATAATATGCTACGCAGTCATGGGCTTTCGGACGAAACTTCTGGGGATACCAGCCCGAGAAAGCGTCCCAACTAACATCCCTCCCGTGCCGAAAGATAAGCCCGGCCGGTGGTCGATTCTGAAAAAGCATCGATAGTGAAGGCGTTGCGGTTTCGCGCACTACTTCAACCACGAAGACACCTCCTCATAGGTGGTCATGTCAGTCGCATTTGTCCGCCGGGCATGGATGGCGGGATTCCACGGCATGTGTCACGTGTGTTCCTCTCGCCCTGTTCGGCTTCTAATGACTTCTTTTGTCTGTTGCGGATTGGAATCTCGGCCATATTAATCACATTTAGTAAAACCACAATTACGGCATAGGAAGCATCCCTGTTCGAAAACGAGTTTCACCCCACACTCCGAACAGTTCTCCCCACCTTGAACGCCATCAGTAATGTACTTCTTCAGGACACGTCCCACGACCCGAGCAAATGACGTGAAATCTGACGACGGGTCACGGGCTAATTGCTGGACGATGAACTGAATTGGCACCCCGTGACGAAGATGTGCAGAAAGGAGTCGCGTCATCACCCCAAAGTTCGGATTGGCGAAGGTCTCCACGATGTTGTCCACGACCAACGGGTCACCATCGTCCCCAACGTACAGGTCGTACACATTCACCCCGTGGCCATTTTTCTTGCGAACGATTGAACCGGCCTTAAATTTCTTTGGCAGTTTGATTTTCTCGGCCAACCCACCGAAAATCTCGTATGGTTGTCCGTTCAACAGACCGACAAGGAAGGTCCAATCCTCGTCGCCGACACGAACGCGGTGAATCTCACACGGAAGTGTTTGTTGTCGTTTCGGGGCGTGCGTTTCGCTGATGGAAGCCTGACGGTTATCTTTGTTGACGAGAACGCCGCTGCGGCTCCCTTCGACGTAAACCGTCACGCCCTTCAGCCCGTGCTTCCAGGCAAGCATGTACAACTCCTCGCCCTGTTCGACAGTTGTATCGCGGGGCAAGTTTATGGTGCTGCTGATGCCGTGGTCAATATACTTCTGAATTATTCCTTGAATTTCAACTCGCCGCTTTGGGTCGATACTATTTGCTGTGACGAAGAAACTCGGCAGCACAACATGTTCGATGTCTTCAATCTTCTCCTTTCCTTTCTGTAGACGTGACCAGACCTGCGGTCGTTCTTTCTTCAGAAAATCTGCCAAATTGTGATGAAACACTGCGAACTCTGACCATTTGTCTCCCATTTGGTCAATAAAATCGGAGCTGGCGTCCGGGTCCGATGGATTGATTTTCTTCCTGCGAGTGTATATATGGTTAAACACAGGTTCAACGCCCGAGGATGTCTGACTTAGAATCGATACGCTTCCGGTAGGTGCCATGGTCAATAAAGAAATATTCCTTCGGCCATGCTTTGCAATCTTTTCTTGTATAGTCTTGGGCAATCGCCGAATAAAAGCATTCTCCTTTTCAAGATTCCAATCAAAGACAGGGAATGGACCGCGTTCAATGGCAAGGTTCACGCTCTCGTCATAAGCAGAATTACGAAGCGTTTCGTAAATTTTCTCCACCATTTGAAGGGCAGCATCGCTATCGTACCGTAGATTCAAGGAGGCTAAGCAATCTGCTAGGCCGTGTGTTCCAAGCCCCGTCCGCCTACCATCAATAGCAGACTTTCGTAGTTTCGACCAAAGTAATTTTTCGTCCTGTTCATCGACGCTTTCGATGATATCTGAGAGATGTTCAACTTCTAAATCGACAAGGTCATCAATCATGCGCATGCCGAGGCGAATATCATCGTCGAGACCTTTAAAGTCAAGAAGAGCATTTGACTCGAAAGCATTCTTGACATAACCATTTAGATTAATCGAAATCAATCGACAGCTATCATAAGCAGAAAGACCTATTTCACTGCAAGGATTTGTACTTATGGTTTTGAATTGGGAGTAACTCTCTGCAGGCAAATTATTCAGATAATTATCCCAGAATAACAATCCTGGTTCAGCAGATTTAACTGCACTTTCATTAATCATTCGCCAAAGGTCGCGAGCGCGAACGACCCTCTTAATACTCGCCTGACTTTCAATCGGCCAGCGGCACTCCCAGTCCTCATCTTTCTCCACGGCATGCATGAATTCATCGGTCAAGCGTATGCTTACGTTGGCCCCCGTCACCTTAGCAAGGTCTCGCTTCATTAAGGTGAATTGGACAATGTCGGGATGTCGTACATCCATTGTAATCATCAAAGCCCCGCGCCGTCCATTCTGACCAATCATCCGACAAACATAAGAATAAAAATCGCTGAAAGACCACGCACCCGTCGTCGTGAGTGCAGAATTATTTACTGGAGAGCCCTCCGGCCGAAGTGAAGAAATATCAAGACCTACCCCACATCTACGTTTGAATAGGTTCGCCAAATCCTTTCCTGTGTCAATTATACTTGATATATTGTCATCAGGAGATGCCACCACAACGCAATTGCTTAAACTTACGTGCACATACGAATTTCCAACGCCGAACATTGGAGAGCCCTGAGGGACAATTCTGCGAAAATGGTTTAGCGCCACGCGAAAGACTTCGAATGGTCGTGGATTGGAATATTTGGCGTCCACCCGAGCAAACTCACGGGCCAGACGGTCATGCATGTCATCAGGTGTCCGTTCCGCGAAAAGAAACTTGTCGCCGACTGCTTTTCTCAGGGCATATTTATTGGCAAAGGTCGAAGCCGCAAGGTCATCTCCTTCAAAGTAAGTAAGGCTTGCAGCCAATACTTCCTCAGCGGAGTATTTCAGTTCAGGCTCTTTCACACTCTTAGGTTCTATTACAAGCATTTCTATTCCTCATCTAGATAATGTTCAGCTTTCGCTGGTCAGTTCGTAATTAGGTTCGAAATCCTCAGCCCAATCTCCTTAATAAATCGTCCGCCGTAGGGACCCATTTACATGAAAATGCTTCGACAACTAGACCATCCGCTGAACATAACAGGCGCAGTGTGGGATGTTCGTCATCGGGGTTGGTCAGCCGCAACTCATCGCCCGGCCGAAGGTTATATGTCTTCTCGCGTGTCGGACCATCGAACTTAGCAAACTCTCTCCAGATTATTTTCATCCTACCTTCATTCTACCTTTTGCTGAAGGATTTGAAGCCTTTGAAATTTGTCTATAAATTCAGAGCGCTCTCGTTTATTCTTCAAGCCAATTTCCTCGAAGAGAGATGTAAAATCGGTTTGCTTTTTCGGGAGTAATCGGGCCAGTAACATCATCTCCAAACGGGAGAACCAAACTGATTCTTTTCTATAATCAACAAAGGCCTCCCACGCGACCGGAACCGCATCGGAAATTATCTTAGCAATAGCATCAGAATAGACTCGAATCTCATACTGAGCATGGTCGTCCGACCGAAGAGAAATAAAGTGGAACAGATTATGTAAATCAATTTTCCAATACCATTCGGTATAGTAGTTCAATGTTAAGTTAATACGGGCGAGTTCTCTTGCCAACTGTGGTCTGTCAGGAAATCTGGGGGTTCCCGTCCCGTCGTCATTCAAAAACCACTCGTAGTTGGAGTAACACCGCAACGCATCATCCTTGAGAATCCTTAGGACATCTGCAGCGAACTCGGGAGGAACGGTTTGACCCCGACCCTGGCGATTATCTTTTGAAGGAACTCCGAGTACAAACGGGTCTGGCAGATAGAATTCATTACTTAAAATCGAGTATCTTCCAGAATATTCATTCACATTCGCCGTGCGGTGTCGAATCCATTCCCGAGCCACAAAGATTGGCATTTTAGCGTGAAACTTATATTCGCACATCTCGAACGGTGTACTGTGGGAATGCCGCATCAGATAGCGAATTAATGCGCGGTCCTCGGTCCGTCGAGTTATCCCCCGCCCATATGACACTCGGGCCGCCTCCACGATGGATTGGTCATCCCCCATATAATCACGGAGAGCAACAAACCCGTGGTCCAAACAAGAGATAGGTTCATCTAGCCAATTTTCAGCGCCTAGGCTGACGGGACGTCGGGTTTCCATCAAACTCCAAGGAATCCTTCAACCCAAGATGTCATCAAGATTTGAAAGTGCCTGCACGAGCACATAGCGCGCCCTTCCTAGACGGTCGCTGAGGTCTTTTTGAAGGTCAACGGTACGTTTCAACGTTTCATTCCGCCGTCGGAGTCGGTCATTTTCCGCGCGGAGCTTGCTGATGCTATCGGCCGCAGACTTCTCGACCGCCCCTCTGGGGACTTCAACCTGAATCTTCATCGCGCTCCAAACCCTACAGTTTTCCTCTCTTCTCCCGTCCGAATCGGGCGTTCGCGAGTTGTCGCGTATAGGTCGGCAAGCATCGTTCGGGGTTGCAGGTCAGACTCGTCGTAAACCACCCCACGACGGTCCAGCCAGGCGGCGGCCTCCTCTTCGTCCAACCCAGAGAATTGAATTTTGGCAAGGCATCTTCCTGGACGGATAATGGCAGGATGGAGACGGTCAATCTCCTCATTCGTGGTAAAAAGGGAAGCAACCCGTAGCCCCTGACCAATCAGTCCATCAACCAGATTCAGCAACCGAGAGAATCCGGCTCTGGAGCGTTGCTTGGCATCAATGGTCAGGTATTCATCAGAGTCTTCGCATATGAACAGGTTCCATCGATGAGGTTCGCCGCGCTCTTCGATGTCTTTTGGCTCTGAATCCGTCCCATCCAACAAGACGTGCAGCATATATTCGGCTTCGTCTCCGAAAAAGCGGTCCGGGTCCACCACGACGTGAAGATTGCACCAGTTCTTCCAAGCACGGCCCAAGGCTCTCACGATGTATGTTTTCCCGGAACCAGCAGGACCATAGAGCAAAATCAATTGTCCTGCCTCACCAATGGAATCTAGACGCAACAAGCGTTCAAGTTGCGTGCGGGTCTCGCTGCTGTAATTCTCTTCAATGTCCGCCCACAATGGAGCGGTAATCTTCCTTCGCCGTCGGACGGGGCCTTGAGGCCCCAGCGTCCAAAAGTCTACCCAAATATACTTATCGGGAGGCGGCGCAGATGGAGGCAATAACGCTTTGAGTTTTTCCTCCAGTTCCGTTAATCGTTCGAGAGTCTTCGCGGCGACGAAGCAATCGAATTCCCGACTGTGTATAGAATAGTTGACGAATACTTCGGCATCCGCGAAGTATATTCGCGCCCCAATATAGTGATGTTCGTTGCGAGTAAACGTTTCGACAGCGCCAGACAGCCCGCGCAGAACCAATTGGATATCCGTGTCCGATGTCCGACCGATTCGCCCCCGAAAAGGCATGCCTTCCGACAAAGTGCGCCGCCAGAACTCCATCGATAGCGTCGTGTGAAGCCCCGTTTCGTTCAACGGCAAGTTCGTGGTTTGAATCGCCTTCATCGGTCCTCCCATGTTCCCGCCATCTCTAGAATTTGCGGCCACGGAGGGGCGCTGACGGGTATCTGATATTTTGTTTCCAGAGTGTGGGTGTAACCAGCAAATGCTGGATTCGCCCAAAGTTGAGTCGGACGGGCGAATTGCGCCCGATAACCCCGTTCATGGATAACGACCTTCCCCCACAAATCCACCGCTCCCAGGACCAACCTGTCTTGTATCCAGTCCAATCGCCGACAGGACGCTATCGCATTCTCCTCGACCAACAAACTGAGCGTTTTCACGGCGTAGATACCACACGTGCAATCTTCATCAGGCACGGGGTGGCGGTCGGATGGGGCCACTGACTCTACTAATTTGAATGCTCGTGCAATACTAGGGAGATGCCCTTTGAAGCACTTTGCCTCTATGCCCGCACGAGCCCACGTGATACCAAATCCAAGACTAACCAGGGCGAAGTCATCCGCTTCTGTGGCCAACCACCATCCTCGGTATCCCTTGAGCGGGGCAAATCTATCTGGAATGGACCGGCTCTCGATGGCGCTGGTCCTCACGCTCCGACTCTCGGATTGGTACGTTACGACGGTCCAATTGGTCTGACTTGTCCAATCGGTCATCGAACGGTTCGACCTGAATGGTTTTTTTCTTTTCGCCGAGTTTCACTGTGGGGCTCCTTTCCTCTCAACGCGCGTCTCAATCGTTTGTTCTCGTCGAGGATGTCGCGAAGCGAATTCCGCATGGCGACGATGAACTCTGCCTGTTCTGGCCATCCCTCCTTCCATGCTTTGGGTGGAGGACCACAGACGATAGGCGTCTCATCCTCGTACGCAGTACATTCAATTTGTTCTGAGTCCCAATTAAATGACCACGGTGCTGGGTCCGCGGCTTTAGCCAAACGGCGCAAGTAAGCAGAAGAAGAATGTTGCATCATGGAGCCAAAGTGTCTACTTCCGCCCCGCCTTTCAGCAATCTGAGCGCTCTAGCCGCCATATACGCATGGACCTCATAGTGACTTCCCTTGTTATCTTCGGGAAAATTCGGCCTACTGTCCGTGACAAAAAGAGCTTTGACCCGATGTCCTGCTAATTCGTCTGGCTCACCTATAACCTCTCGCTTATCCCACATGGCCGCAAACGCGGGAAACGCTGCCCGACGGATGTGAACAGTCACTTCCTCTTTTTGTCTAGAATTCTCATCATCCGGCCCGCGCAGTGCGGTTAATACATCCCACAAACGTTCCACGTCTTGAGCGTGACCCAGTCTAATGGATGCACAAATCCAGTCGTCCAAAAAGGAGAGCACTTCGCGGAAGGACGGCGGCGTCGAATCGCCGAGCACGAGCATCCTCATGGTAGTATGCCTCCCTCAAGAACGCGCATCTTTCCACAATACCCGAACGGCTACCCCTGCAATGAAACCTAACACCAACCCCACCGCGACGGGGACCGCATGCAAAAGAGTCTCCGAAAGGATGTACCGTGGCCATGACGGTTTAACCTGGCGCGGAAATGGCCACCACGGTACATCGAAGTCCCGTCCTGAAATTGTTTTCATGCCAGGACCTCTGCAAAACTCATCTTTCGGCCCGCAGTTTTCGTAGCGCGGTCATACATCACAATACTGCCTACTGTAGCCACATTCAAAGGCATTGGAGTAAGAATCTGCACAACAGCCTGGCAATCTCTAAGAATGTGTTTTGGCAATCCATAGTCCTCCGCACCTAAAAGATAAACCGCCCGCTCTGGATGGATAAATTTAGCGAGGTCAAAGGCACCTTCAACTTGTTCGAGTCCAATCAATGGACAATTCTGCGGCCGAAACTGATTGAATTCCCCAAAAGTGAGAAAATGGTAGAGCGGGACGTGCCGCTGGGCCTTCGTCGTATCGGAGGCTTGTTCCTTATACCGTCGGCCGACCGTAAAAAGAAAATCCGCGTCAAAGCAGTGTGCCGACCGCCAGAGCGTGCCTACGTTGTGGGAGGTTTTCGGGTGGAAGATGCCAATACCAAAATATCCCCGCCGCATGTCTTAACCCTCTTCGTCGATTTCCATTCGAGCGTCGAAGTCGGACTCGACGATAACAAGTTCAACAACCCCATCGACAACGCGGCGGATATCAAAAACTGACGAGCAGGTCAGACAAATCACCATGCGCTCATCAGATGCACAAAGTAGTGTTTCCTGACAGACCGGACAGGGCACAGTTAGAGTATCCTTAAATTCACGCTTGTATGGCAATCGAAATGGGCCAGACATTAAGCACATTTGTTGAAATCGATTTACTTTTAGATACCCATCGTGTAGACAATCTTAATTTCAGAGCCCTGTTTTTCTCTGTCCATCGACCCGTTGATTACTTCGCTCGATGTACTAACTTAATCAATTGCTTGTATTCTACCAGACGCCCCGTTCTGCGAAGGATTCGATAAACGGATTGGGGGTGTCCAGCCTTTTCATTCTTCATCGTCTGAAATGCACTAATCCCTCGCCTAGCTCCTTCCAGAACTATTTCGGTCAACTTTTGGTCTCGTTCGGCATCCACTTTCCGTCCGCGCCTCGTAGTCATACCTACCCATCCTCCTGTGGGAGCCTGATTTACCCATACTATACCCAAAGGAGGCGAATCTTAGACAATGAGTTATCTTCGACGGAGTTGGGCTCTGGCCCTACGGTTGAGCACGGAACTGACCAGGAGGACAGCCGAACTAGGTGCTAGAAAAGGCCATAGGAAATGCAAGAGGTTCTGTGGGTGAAAAATGTCCGCGATTCCTGAGGCCAGGAGGGCTACAGAAATTAATAGAACAGCGCCTTCGGACCGAATAATGGACCAAGCTACAATCTCATAATACCGCTGGTCCGCAGGAGCATAGTTGGCTATCCGTCGCTGAAGCCACCGCCAGTCATCAAGAGCGGCAAGGAAGTCCGAGAATGCAATGCCCAGAAGAATCGCGCTGTAGCCCGTCCAGACCCAGGTGGCGAACAAGGCACCACCTCATCGGCGACGTTTTATATCCGTGAGTGCTCGGACGAAACGCTCTTGTGGCAACGTTTCCTCTAGCGTTCTCCCCATCGTAGACCTGATGAACTCATCAACTCGAAATCGCGCGAGAGCGTCACGGGTCCAGAGCATCGGCAATTCGTGCGGGAGACATCCTCTTCCTTGCGCAAGGAAGACCAAGTCACGAATTTCGTTACTGTCGAAACCTTGCCTGCGGAGTTCGCCATAAGTATTGACCAAAGACCGAGTATTGACCAAAGACCGCTGATACAATCGTTCGCTTTGTTCACTATTCTGTTTGCTGCGGTGGGTGTGAGGCGCAAAACGCCATAGGAGATAGCTACCAGATAGTCCTCCCATAGCAAAGAGGGCTGCTGTGCCCAGGGGCGTATAGAACCAGACGAGATACGTTCCTGCCAGGGCGATTACAGCGACGAAGGCTCGTCTGACCGATGCCGAAATGCCCCCGTCATGAGCCGCCACCACTCGCTCCTCAGTCTATAGG
>Ga0209342_10001227_pt1 | contig 28904 bp, 43 predicted proteins | sample RifCSP16_2_FD_184023 | JGI IMG/M metagenome (GOLD analysis project Ga0209342, IMG submission 184023) | Soil microbial communities from Rifle, Colorado - Rifle CSP2_sed 16_2 (SPAdes) (version 2) | ecosystem: Environmental > Terrestrial > Deep subsurface > Rock core/Sediment | place: Rifle...
GCACATGGCAGTTGTGACGATCTTGCCGCCTTGCCGGGAGACCTTCTGCGCGAACCGTTCAAATTCGTCCAGCCATGGCATCAAACTAAAGCCAGACCGATCCACGTGCTTTAATTCCTGGATCATCTCCAGCATCTTATTGACCGTCGGCTTATTCAGCCGAATTTCCGTGAACATCTGCCCGTCGTGCCGGTAGAATTTTGTCGAAATTGTCATGCTGCGAACTCGCTAGATGGAATCTTTTGCTGCTCCTATTGTCTCATATAGCGGGACGGTGTAAAGTGGGGATGCGGAGAATTGACAGTCCCGGAATTCGGTGCTACAACTAGGCCGGGCACTCAGGGAAAGCTGGCAAACACCCAAAACACGAGAGCCCGAGCACGGGCCGGAGTCCTATGGACGTCGCTTGCCAGCGCGATCCTGAGCCGGTCTGTGGTCGGGCTCTTCTGTTTCTGGACTTATAATTCCAGAATATACAACTTTTGGGTGGCACGTCGTGTGGGCTGATGCACGCCCCTTGCACTACCGAAAGAGGGGCAATACCTCAAGAGAGAGGAGTAGCCGAGATGGCTTTTCTTGAAAAACCTGATTTTTATGCCGGTTTGCCAGCCGAAAGTGCCGGACGTTTGGATTGGTTTGCCAAGGAAATCATCAAAATGAACCAAAAAGCAATGGCTGCGATTTTACGGCAGGCCGAATATATTTCAGGGGCTTACGAGCTGTGCCAAGAGTTGGATAGGCCATTTTCACACTGGGTTGCTGAGAAATTACCAATCAGTTTGCGGACCGCCTACAACCGACTTGAACAGTACCAAGTCCTCACGAGATGCAAGGTGCTCTCAAATCTTCCAGACAACGCAAAACTGCTCATCGATTCGACTGCGTACACAGAATTGGCGAAGCCGGACACACCCCAAAAGCTCATCACGGCGGTGGCGAACACCGCTGGCAATGGAGAAAAAGTCAGCGCCAAGGAAATCAGGGCCATGCGCAGGAAACTAGGTTTGCCAACCAAATCCGATATGGCAGAGAATGGCGCCCATGGCTCGGCAAAAGCCAGCGCGCTGCAGAAAAATGGCAATCCGGATGAAGAAGAGACTGAACTTGCGGAATCCGACCGGGATGCCGAGAACCGCCCAATTCCTCCAGAGCTGTCGGACGTCTTCCGCTTCCGGGGCATCATGAATCGCCAACTACGGGCGATCGCCGTCCTAATGACATGGGTCCAGGTAGCTAAGTCAGACCCGGCGACCAGCGCCGTCCAGATGAATCAACTTTTCTTCCAGCTCCGGGATGCCAAAGAAACCCTCTTGGTCGGGCTGCCACATGCCGTCTGCCCCTACTGCAAGGGCAAGGGATGCAAGAGCGAACCCGCCAATCGTGTCTGGTGCCAGGGCCGCGGCTGGCTGATCAAGGATCAATGGGCAGGGATTCCAGAGGAACGGCGGAAATGACGTATCTCCGGCCCTACCAGATCGAAATCCGCGACGCCGTGCTGCGGGAGCTCTCTAACGGCTCCCGGACCACGCTGTATGTCGTCCCGACCGGATGCGGAAAAACGCAGATAGCTCTCGACACGATCGACCAATGGCCGGATAAGCAGTGCCACGTTCTTTGTTTGGCCCATCGGCAAGAGCTGATCTGGCAGCCCTGGAACCGCTGGGAGCAAAAGACGGGCGAGCATGCGAACATCGAGATGAGCGAATTGCACCGCTCTCCGACTCGCAGCCGCCTCACCTTCGCGTCCAAGGATAGCTTGCATGCAGGCAGGCTCCGGCAGAGCTACCCCGATCCCAAGGCCGTTGGGCTGATTTGGGTGGACGAGTGTTTTCCGGCTGGGACCTTAGTGGATGGGCATCCAATCGAGACGATCCAACCAGGTGATGTCATCAAAAGCTATGACCACCAGCAGCACGCGGTGTCTCCCAAAAGCGTGCTGCATGTGATGTCGCGGCCTGCGCCAGCCAAGTTGATCCGTTTGACATTCGACGATGGTGGACTGATTGTTTGCACTCCGAACCATCCGTTTTGTGTTCCTCTGGGCGGATCGCATGAATACGTCCCGGCTGCTATGCTCTGCCTGGGTGACATGGTGCTTACTATCAGTTCAGTAAAGGGAGATGCAGATGCATTGCGTTATTTGCGGACAGCCGACCAAACCACGCACCAAATATCCAGGGAGCAAGTATCGACGGACGTGCTCCAAGGAATGCCAAGCCAAAGTCTATTCACTAGCTATGGCACGCACAAATCGCCGGGATGCATCGGCGAGGATGACCGCACGCAATCCGATGGCTCGCCCGGACGTTCGAGCGAAAGTCTCCACGCGACTGCGCGCAATGCAATGGAAGCCTCCTGTTCGGGGTGGCAATGGCCACCCTCCTACACCAGCCCAGCAGTTACTGTCATGTGCCTTGGGGTGGCCGACAGAGGTTGCGGTGCCAACTCGAATAGCAAAGGGTTCTGGTTACCCGACCTGCTACAAGCTAGATATCGCCAATCTGGCGCTGAAGATCGCGATCGAAGTCGATGGACAAAGCCATCGAGTGCTGTCGAGACGGGCGCAGGACAGGAAGAAACAGAAATTCCTGGAATCGCAAGACTGGTGTGTGCTGAGGTTCTCGAACGAGGAGATCTTGAGTTCGGTCGGTACTGTGGTCGAGACGGTCTTGTCTACAATCTCGAAGTTGAAGACAACCACAACTACTTTGCCGAAGGAATCCTAGTCCATAACTGCCATCATTTGGCCCGATCCAACAAGTCCTACGCCCACATCCTGGATTACTTTCTATCGGCCAACCCTGACTGCCGGATGTTCGGCTGCACGGCAACCCCGGACCGCGCGGACGAGAAAGCCCTGGGAGCCGTATTTGAGACGGTGGCGGCGGAATACCCGCTCCTGGACCCGGCCGGGGGCCCCAGTGCCATCGCCGACGGCTGGCTCGTGCCCATCGAGCAAGAAATCGTTTTCGTAGAGGAGCTCGAATTTGAGCGAGTTGGCAGCCGTGGCGGTGATTTCATTGATTCCCAGTTGCAGAAAATGCTCATTGAGAACAAGGCCGTGGAGAAACTGGTGGCTGCCACCAGGCAGATAGCCGGGGATTCCACCACATTGATGTTCACATCGGGCATCGAGCAGGCCATCCTGCAGGCCGGGATCCTTAACGCCGAGCGAGATGGGTCCGCCTACGCCATCGCCAGCAGGATTCCCCCCGAGATGGCCTATGCCTGGGTCGTCAACTCCAACGATACCGAAAGCAGGCGCCGCATTCTCAAGCGGTGGAGCCGGGGGGAGTTCCCGTACTTCTCCAATTGCGCGGTCTTCACCGAAGGCATGGACGAGCCGCGGATCGCCTGCGTGTCCATGGGCCGCCCCACGAAGTCTCGGCCGCTCTACGCCCAAATGGTCGGGCGTGGCACCCGCGTGCTTCCTGAGGTCATCGAAGGCACGGACGAGCACGGAGAACGATGGCGACTGGAGACGCCTGAGGAACGGTTGACAGCCATCGCCTCCAGCGCCAAGCCGCGATTGATCGTGCTGGACTTTGTGGGCAACAGTCGCCATCCGCTGATCAGCGCCGCGGATATCCTGGGCGGATCCTACGAAGATGACGTTGTGGAAGGAGCGAAGAACCGCATCAAGGGCGGCGAGAAGGATGTCCAGAAGGCCCTGGAACTGGCCAAACAAGACGCGGTGCTGCTGGCCCGGCAGAAACTGCGGGCCAAAGCTACTGTTCACCGGACGAAGGTTGATCCATTCGTGGTTTTGCACGTCGCGGAAAGGAGGGAGCCAGGTTGGCACAGAGGACGGAAACCGACGCCCCGACAGATCGCCGCCCTCCAGAAATTTCGCCTCGAGGATGCCGAGATTACCAAGCTTTCGTTCCAGAAGGCTTCAGACCTTCTGGACGCACTGATCAAGCGCGCACGGCAAGGGTTGTGCACCTACCGCCAGGCCAAGACGCTGGAGAAAGCCGGATATGACAGCGAGCAGGTGCCATTTGAGGGAGCCTCGGCCATGATCGATTGCATCAAACATGGTCGGACTGTGCCAACTGCAGGCTCGATCCTTGATTCCATCACCGCGGCCGAGACGCCACTGGAACTCACCATAGTGGCCAGGAACGCGGCCAAGTTCCGCGGCATGTTCACGGTCGGGAACTGGGACCGGATCGTCGCAGTGGGCCACCAGAAGCGTCAGAAATTCAAAAACGGAGAACAACCATAATGTTCAAATTTCCTGATCTACTCCCAGAGATCCAGGATGTTGAACTTTGTCGCCGCGAGGCCTTGGTCGACAACGTTCTGTTCTGGGCCCTCTTAGACCACCTAGATGAGTGCATGACGTCTGAGCAACTCGATCACGTCGCCAGACGAGTAGTGGATGGCTACCGGTCCGGCAAACTGTCCCCCGGACAATACAAGGCTCTCTACGAGAAGGGCCGCAAGAAGCGGGAGCAAATCGATGGGTCTCCTCCGCAGGCAGCGTGACCCGGTCCTGGTCGTCGCCCAGGGAGACGGCTGGCTCGAGGTCTACGCCCAGAAGCATATAGACGTTCAGGTCCGGATTGCCCCTTGGTGTCCTGGACCCCAGGGAGAGCTGCTGGCGCAGGAGTATGTCAGGCTTGGGCTTCCCTATCGGTTCAGGGACGTCTACGAACCTAGCAATCTCCGGCGGACGGAGCTGATCCGCCAGATTCTGCCATCGGACATCGCTCTGCGGAATGACGAGCGGGCCGTGTTCCAGGAACTGACCTCATGGCAGGACTATTACGTTCCAACAAAAAGAGGGCAGTTACTTCATAAGGGGGCGACTTTCCGCCACGCTTGACACCCAGCCCTCCAGTGTGACGACGGGAGCACGTGATGCAAGTAGAATGCTGGTTTTCATGTCGGATGTTCACCTGCCTGGTGGTCGTAATGGATGGGATCATAAGCAGCGACTCGGCACCGATTGTGCGACGATTCGCCGGGCAATCGTGGCGCAGTTTGCATCACTGGGTATCGCAAAAAGATGGAGCCTTGCCAACTTGGGTAGCGTTGCCAAAAATCGAAGGCGAGGATGGATCGGCTGTAGCTGAATGCCTCTTGACACGCCAGCGTCCAGTGTGATACGATACGGGTGCGAAAAGTCCATGAGGTCTAGGATATGCACATCAGACAAGACCCTCAGAAGCGCCGCGGTCAAATGAACAAATCATTTGGGCCGCGTGCATCGGCCTTCGCAGACCGTGGCGCTTTTGGGGGTTTTCTTATGCGCCGTCCGCTCTGGACGATCCCCACAACGAATGTGCCAGAAAGACCCAGACATCCAGCTTTTGGGAGCGTTTTTTCGTTGTGCGAAGGTTAGCCCGGCCCGGATCCCAGCCGGATAAGGCCCCGACTCAGGGAGCCAAAATGGGACAGCAGCACAGGAGCCGGGAGACTCCCTGTTTCAATCCGACGTGCATATACTGCGCGGTTTGTCACAGTCTCCCGGCTTTTGGGTAACCCCTGTGCGACAAAATCCAGGCCATTGCCATGCAAATACTCGGCGACCAACGAGGGCTTGCGGTGGGGTCGAAGCGCCCCGCGAATTGTGCTCAGAGGATAGACCCGTGATATGAGGGTGGAATTGGATTGGTGAGGTGGGCCGCCGCGTCAAAACCGGCGGGAACGTTGTCCCTGGCATGAAGCCGAATGGGCTAGGGGGAAAGTGCGCTTCGGCGCTTGCAGTTGCCTGTTTTGGCAAGCGCACAGTGCTGTGCACACGCCTGACAGGCGCCGGCCGTGGAGCGAACCGCCAACAGGAGGAATCCAGTGAGAGACGGTGATTGGTGGGAATGGGAGGGCCCCTGCTCTGGGTTTTCGATGGTTTGTGCGGGGTTACTCGTGTGCGCGATGGGTTGGTCAGCTGTGTGGGTTGGAGTGCGTTTGGTCAAGTTTTGCGTCTTTTTGATCAATTGTGGGCTGTGAAATGTGGAACGACGACAAGGACGACGAAGACGATGCGGAGCGGGATGTATTACGGGCCAAGTTGGGTCATGGGGAGGGGCTGAATGTCGAGGATCGGATGCTTAAATGGTTCAGGTTTGACCATCTGCCAGAGCATTTGCGGGCAGTGTCGAGGCCCTTCTTTGATGTCGCGATCTGGATTTGCGAAACGCTCAAGTCCGGCCCAGAGCGAACCGTAGCCCTCAGGAAGCTGTTGGAAGCGAAGGATGCGGCCGTGAGGGCTACAGTCTATCCTGGCGAATGAACCTCGCCTGAAGTGCTGATCACGCTAGTGGCCCCAGGCATGCCGGTTGAGCAGACTGCCGGAGTCCGCGCCGCCGCGACAACGCTCCGGGTCAACTGCGGAGAAAGGGCCTGGGCAGGCGCGGTTTTCACGGGGACAGCTGGAGTGAATTCGGAAGGAGCGGGAGCCGGTTTGGCGGGTCGGCTCCGGCTGTTTTTTCCGGTTGACAGCTGTCCCGGAAATCGGTACAATCGAAGTCATGAAACGCAAAACACCGATGCAGATGAGCAAGGGCACCCGCCGGTGCCAAAAGTGCGGCAAGCGATTTCTCCCGCAGCACAAGGGCCGGCTCGAGGCGACTTGCGTCTTCTGCGGGTCCAAGCAGCAGAAGCCGCAGACGATCAGCCGGCTGAAGGCGATCGCATGGAAGTTGTTCTCGGAGATTGTCCGGCGATCCGAAGCAGATGAGAAGGGTCATTGCAAGTGCGTGGTCTGTGGCTGGTATGGGCCCTGGCCGATGTTCCACGCTGGCCACGTGCTGAAGGGTCGAGCCAAGGGGATTCTGTTTGATCGCAGGTGCTGTCACGCGGAATGCGCGGTATGCAACAAGACGGAGCTGAGGCATGACGAGTATCTGTTGTGGGCGGTGGAAAAGTACGGGAAAGCAGCGATTGACGAGATGATCCTGGCGAAGTGGAACGGTGGAAGTTGGACGCAAGCGGAGCTGCTTGAGTTGATTGACGGGTTCAGGGCGGAGCTGGATGAACTCCGCGAGATACAGGATTTTTGAAAGGCAATGGGAATGATAGGACCAACCGGCAAGATGCAAATGCTGAGCGTAAGGGTTGAGAACATTAAGGGATGTTCGCTGGCCGAAGTGAAAGTGAATAAGGAAGGTTTGACGATCGTTGGAGGATTGAATGGTAATGGCAAGTCGTCCTTCCTTGACGGCATCTGCATGGCTCTGGGGGGCAAGCGGCTGTTTCCTCCGGAGCCGCTCCGGGAAGGGCAATTGGAAGCCGAGGTGATGGTGCGGCTCAGTGGCGGGACGGAATGGCTACCATGGCCCTGCGAGGTGCGACGCACCATCGAACGTAAAGAGGATGGGACCGGAATCACCACAAAGGTGGTGATCATTTCCGAGGATGGGGACAAGGCCAATGAGCCCCAGACACTGCTGGACAGCATTATGGGAAGCTTGTCTTTCGATCCTCTGGCCTTCGTCGCGCAGAGCCCAAAGGAGCAGGTGAATACATTGCGCGATTTGGTAGGCATTGATTTTACCGAGATAGATGCCACTCGCCAGGACCTTTATGAAGATCGCACCAAGATCAATCGCGTGGCCAAGCAGCTTGACGGAAAGCTCAAGCAGACGCCGATTCATGATGATGTGCCATCGGAAAAGATCAGTGTTCGCGATCTGATGGGCCGGCTGGAGAAGGTGGAGCAGCATAATGCGGCTGTGAATCGCAAAAAGCAGGACATCGAATCGGCTGGAAAGAAGCTGGCCGATGTCGTTAATCGAATCGCTCAGCTCCATGCAGACCAGAAGCAGATAGAGGACTGGATAGCTAAAGCCCAGGAGGATATCGAGCCGCTGGTGGATGTGGAGCCAATCAGAAAAGCCATGGTGGACAGCGAGGAAATAAATCGCAAGCTGGATGAGAATGCGGCTCGGTTGGACTTGTATACGGAGAAGAAGAACGCCGAGCGGGAAAGCAGCCGGCTGACCAAAGCGATAGAGGAAATCGACAAGCAGAAGCGCAAGATGGCCAGCGAAGCCCAATGGCCAATTGAGGGCCTTGGCTTCAGTTCTGACGGGGTTGTGTACAATGGCGTGCCATTTGTCCAGTTGGCATCCAGCGAGCAGCTGGAGGTCAGCGTGGCGATTTCAATGAGCCTGAATAAGGCTTTCCCCTTCGCGATCGTCCGCGCTGGATCGCTTCTGGACGATGAGAGGCTGGAAGAACTCGCCGCGGTTGTCGAGAAGCACAAGGGACAGTGCTTCGTCGAGCGAGTATCGACGGGTCCCGAGTGCCATGTCGTGTTCGAGGAAGGCAGGCGGGTGCGATGACTACTATTAACTGCATGTGGCGAGTGAACCAGGGTTGGTGGTGCCAGGAATTATACTCCACGAAGAATCGGGGCGCTGTCCGGCGGGCGAAGCAATTGTCAAAGCTGGGCTATCAAGTCGAGCTGACAAACATCGGTTCGTTGCTCGGGACTGAGAGGACAACTGTCGTGCATATCAGGCAGGGGGTGAATGCAGATACGCGAACATTGCCGCCAACGTTCGAGCATCCGGACCAGGGGGAGAAAAAACATGGCTGATAGCAATGATCACTTGAAGCTGTGGAATACCGTCTGCGTGACCGATCCTAAATACGTCGAAAAGATGGATTTCGGAGCCAAACTAAGCGCCATTGACGCGACGTATCAGAAGCACAGGGCCACATCGCTTTTTGGAGCTTACGGCCAAGGATGGGGTCTGAAGAATCTTCGCTGGGGTGAAATCAAGTCGACGGATGGATTGCCGGCCGAGATCACGCTGGAGGCGACGTTCTGGTGGCCGGATGGCGAATTCGAGATCAGTTCCGAGATCGAATGGAAGCGAGGCGCGGATTGCCGGAAGAAACTGCAGACCGAACTTTGGAAAAAAGCCTTGAGCTACCTCGGATTCAGTGCTGACGTGTACCTGGGGAAGTTCGACGATGAGAAGTATGGGGCAAAACCCCATGAAGGCACGGATGCGGGACGGGAGACTTGCGCGAAAATCATCCAGGCGATGGAGGCTGTGGATAATACTGAAACGCTGGATCGGTACATGGAAGCGGCCAAAACTAGAGGATTAGGCCGTTACTGGATGAGTCAAGTCACCGAAGCCTACAATCGGAAGAGCAGTAAGCTCCAGCAAAGCGCAGTATTTGGTGACGGAAAAGTCGACTCGCCAGGAGAACCTCGGTTCGTGCCAGATCTGCAATGACATCGGCCAGGCTGAACTGATACGATAACCGGGACGCCCAGAAGTCGGTCCTGGGCGTGGCTGGGGGTCCTGAACAGTTATGCCTAATCTGGTCAGGCCCCCAGCCGTACCCGCACAAAATGGTGCGTGTTGAGCGCCAGTTTAGCCGCGGCGCGGCCAGGGAAGTTCCCGGCGGCCCCGGCCCTATCGTAGCGGTCGGCCAGTAGCTGCCCCTGCGGGTGGCGGAGAAGTCGAAAGCGAGGATAAAATTAGCAGACGGCATAAACGTGCGCGCCAAGCAGAGCATTCCGGTCGATTCACCAGCTGGGCGGATGGATATAAGCGGTCCCCGGAGGACACGAGCCGTTGGGAAAGCGGTCGTGGTTCGGGTAAACTGCTACCTTCGAGTACCAGATGGCCAACGGAGGCCGAGTTCAGGGATTATCCCTGTGAGGGGAGATGGGCCATCATGAAAAAAGCCATTCGACAACGTTGGCCTGTAACGCGAGAAATGAAGCAGGCCATCATGTCCATGCTCCGGGACATGATCAATGGTGGGGACCCCGAACTGGCCATCGACGCCGCCAAGGTAATCGTGGTGGCGGAGGGTCAAAACCAAAACGACAAGCTCAAGCGGCGGGCCAAGGATGCCCGCATCCAAATCCAGCAGATTCTGCAGATGGCGGAGCCGACTGCTCCCGACCCGGAGTACCTGGCGTGGAAACAGGCGAAACTCCTGGAGGAAGCTCGCCGCAGCATGGTCACCTTGTCCGAGCCGGAGGCGCCGCAGGAAGTGGCGCCGCTGGTTCCGTCCAACGGCGCTGCGCCGGCGGAAAAAGAAGCGGCCGGACAGCCTTTGGCTCAACTGGTCCAACTGAGGCGACTGACGGCGCAAACTTGAAACCGATTTTGGTTTCAATCCATCAGCCCAAAAACCGGCGCCAAGTTTTCAAAAACCAGATACTGAAATCAACTTGAAACCGATTTTGGCTGGAATTGCACGGCTTCAAAATCGGTAGCCGCCGCCGAAAAATCAGATACTCAAATGGGCGTCCAGCGGCGCACGCCTGATTTTGCGCGTCCGGGAACGGATGGGGCACCGAGCCGCCACCCGCCCCTACCCGGGCGCCCGATCCCGCTAGCCAGAGCAGGACCCCCTGGCTGGCAGCGCGCAACCCTTCCCAGCCGGAGAGCCAATTGGTCGTCCAGCGCGCCGTCCGATCGGTCCGGCAAGCCGGTGTCGTTTGACGGGTTTCGGTTCGGTCTACCGTGTCTCCTCGAGGCGTATTAACAGGTCGGCGCGACGCTCGACAAGACGGTCAATTTCAGTGCGAGTCGCATCCCGTTCCGACTCGCTATATAATCCGTAATTCTCTAGCTGATTGATCAGGGTGTTCCTACGTGACAGTATCTGCAGATCGACTCGCTGAATCTCAGACGTCAGTAGGGCTTGCGTCCTGGCGTTGGGCGCGACATCGCAGCCGATAGCCAGGGCAATCAGAAACGGAGCAAGGAAACGTCGCATGGCAGTTCTCCTGAAACAAAAAGACCCGCCAGCGCGGCGGGTCAAATGGAATCGTTAGGGGCTGTGCAACAGGTCACAGCGTATACACGTACGTAGCAACAAGACCACGGTCAGAATTGTCGATTGCCAGAAAACTGCTATGTTCCCATGACACGCTGTGCAAGAGCCACAAACGGCCGTCAGGCATCTTGATCCGAACCGGCACGCAGTCGCATTGATTGAGGTGTTCGACATCGATCTTGTCTCCACGTTTGAATGATTCGTGAAGATCGATATATACAGTCATTTGCTCGCGTACGTATTGTTCCGCGAGTTCGCAGCTATCCAGTTGCCATTGTTCTTTTGACATATTTTGCTCTCCTTGGGGAAGTGAACATGGTTTGCTCAAGGCCGCGCACCACCGCAGTGATGCGCGGAGTGGGAGCAAACCACTAGTCCTCTTTGCCGGAAGTCTGCAATTTCCAATCGGCTCGCAGTTTGTCTATTTCGGCGTTGTATCTCACGTGCCCGTCTTCGTCGGACGATACCGGAGCCAATAAACCAATCGCGCTGGTGTTTGATCCTAAAACTCCGATCATCGCTTTGATATGGATAGATCCTTTGACAGGTGGATGAAGTAGTAACTTAACCGTATTGCTTTCGCCATCCGACAAAGCTTCCGCCAAATTGCTCAGCAATCTGGCGTCCAGACAGAGCTGTAAATACCCATTGTCCACCGACGTGAAAACATCTGCCACCGACGGGAATCGTCCATCAGGCTGCTCGCTGGTCCATTTGCCGTCTGTATTTCTCCAGACGAAGTTTTTTTCCACCGTCCCCCCTGACTTCTTTCTTGGCATGACCTCCCGTGGACATAGCAAAGCTTGGTCCGTGAATCCATCGACACGCGCGCTTGCCAACACGCGACCATCGGTGGCGGTCAATCGCACCTTGCCCGATTCAGTCGTCGGGCACACATGTACGCTGCTGAGCGCATAGCGTCCCGATTCACTGTCCGCGCATCGGTCGAGACGTGATGTGGTTCTGAATTGCGTAGTGATTTCTGACATCTTTGGTTCTCCTGAAAAAATGGGTTACTTGTTCCCGCAACAGCGCGGGCCGTCGGGGCTGGCTCGCAGCCCCTCAGGTCCGAGTTGTCGTCAGTCGTTATCTGGCTCGGGCCATTGATATCGATCGAAAAACAGAGTCTCCCAGTAGGACGTATCCTGTTGTGTTTCGGCCAGCAAATGCGATTCAAACCATGCAATCAACTCAGGATATTTCGGACGCTTGATCGCCCAGTCATCGCCCGATATCTCACGAACATTGACTGCCACGAGGTCTGCCGTGGCTGGCGAGCCCGGATAGCCAGAACCATCGCGTTCATACATCACCATCGGCTCGCCTGGCGTATAATCGTACCCAAGTTCTGCTTCGATCGTCAGCAATTGGTCGTTGGGTAGCTCGTATTCCCATGCATGGGAGAGCCAGTGCATTTGTGTCTTGGTCGTCATTGATTCTTTCCCCTTTGTGTTGCGGCCCCCGTGGGTGCCTAGTCCTCATGGTCGTCCAGAATGACCTCGATTATGTGACCCTTGCTGCACGTGCCGTCGTGCCAATCCAGATAGGTCCCGCACGGGCCGTATCCCTTGTCACCCTGACAAGTAACCGAGATGTCCTCGACACCTTGTCCCGATCTGAGCCGAGCTATTTCTTGCCGATTCAATGGTCTCGTTTCCATGTCGTTCCCCCTTTGTGTTGCGGCCCCGCGGGGCCTAGCTACGCGCAGACGTACACGACTTTGGCCCCCACATTGCCACCGACCCAATTGCCATGCCAGTCGACCTTTGCCAACAATGCTTTAACGGCCGCATTGCAATTCGGGCCAGTGCCTAGCGAATGGTCCCAGGCCAGAATCACTGACCCAGCGTCGCACGAAGCCTTGATCCGCGACCCCTTGGTATTCGTCGGGCCAAGGATCGTAACCACAATCGTCTGATACGACGAACTACTTGCCTTTTGCATCGTGTTTGCTCCCTAGATAATCGGTGTCACTCGGACCGTCACGCGGTCCGCATGCTTGGTGTGTGCCGCTAACAGCTGGGGGCTGACCTCGAACCGACTGGCGATCGCCCGCCAGTCAGTCGTGGCCACACTCGACCGGCTGACAGCGCACGACCACGTGCCCGTAGACAGCCGATCCACCCCCGCGTCGATCAACTGTTGCTTGAGATCGCTTTCCTCAATCTCGAGATGCTTGATTTGGGCGCGCAAGTCGCCCAGCCGATCCACCACATCCGACATGTCGCGATCCACGAAAGATAGGATGGCCCTACTCATGCGGCACCCCCAATCGGATCACACGCCGTATTGGTAATCCGGACAAACTTGTCTAATACCACCCGGAAGCCAGGAAACATCGACACTATCCCCTCGCCCTGGCAATCCTGGCACCGGATACGTCTGCACCGGCCACCCAACACCGTCCCGTCGCCGCCACAAGCTGCGCAACGCTCCTCCAGGCCAGTTACGGCCACGTTGTCGTGGCCGATCGACAGATAGTAGATCGCGTCGCGGAACGCTCCCGACAACGCAGTGGACAACGTGGAAGAACACGACGAGATTAAACCCCCGTTGTGCCCATAGCTTACGCCGTACGTCCAAATGGTCTTCATCTCGCACCCCCGATCGCTCTCAGAACCATGCGGCCCAACACCAGACACCCGCTGAGCCACACCAACGACACCACAAACGGCCCATTAACCACCAGATCGTACATGTCTCCACTCATCGCTTGCTCCCTAACTCGTTTCCCTGGGAGGTCTTAGCTCCCCCCATAACCTATGCCTACTCCATCTAGTGTGCAAACGCTTGCACTTGACTACCTAGATGACGTAGGATACGCAATACACCCGCCCATCGGCTCTTGCCCTGTCTAGCCATGGTACCAGCTGGTGGTCGGGTTCTCTTCATACGTGCATTGTCCCGTAAACCGGGATTCGCGTCAATAGGTGGGACAAAGATTTTTCCTGTGGTGGCAAAAACCTAGGGAAAACAGGGGTTCGGCCGTGGTGGGCGGCTGGTGGGCACGTAGTGCTGTGCGAGGCCCGCGGCCGGCTGGTGGGCCCGCCAGGTGTGGCTGAGGGGCGGATGGAGGGGCTAGTTGCGGGGTTGCTGGTCGGGCTAAGGCGGCTGTGGGAGGGGCGGATTGACCATGGCCAAGTAGCCGTATACGATTTTGCACGTTGAACCATTTTTGGTTCAACGTTGGTTACATGTGACAATTGGTATAGGAGACAAATCGATGGCTGGAAACCCAAGAAACATCAGGATGGTCGTGTTCCTCAATCGGGATGAACAGCTGTTGCTGTACTCCGTCTGCCCTACGGACGCGACCCTGGCAGCGACCATCAGGCGTCTGGCCCTGGACCGTGCCGGGTGGCTCGCTGGGCACGGAAGGAAGCAGCAGCCCATCCTGCCGGCTGCCTCGCCCACCGGGCCCCCTACGGCCCATCCACCTGGCGAAACCTGGCTCGATCCCGCGGATAATCAGGATTTGCCCCCTACGCCCGCGGTTTTCAGGTCCATGGGGCGGAAGTAACTGGGCTCGAGTGAACGCCAGTGCGGCCAAACGTGGCCGTGGCGATCGGCCGAGCCCTCCAGGCAGCCGGAAATTGAAGCTAACCCGGTGGGGGGGCTCGACGGCTTCCCCCCTCATTTACATAGCAAATCTGGGGGGTTTTCTGTGCAAGCGGTTGCACAGTTGGGAGAGTGAGAGTAGTATGAGTGGTAGGAGAGTTAAGACCTACCGTGGAAGCGATGAGGTCGGGATTTCGTTTGGAATTGGCGGGAGGGGTGAGGCAAGAGGATGTTGATCTGTGCTGGTGGAGGTACGGGGTGTGTCCCAAGGAGGGTCCTGGAAGAACAGTAGGGTGATTCCGCGGCGGCGCGACATCAGAATCATGCAAGGTGGAGATTTTCGATTCACGGGGACGTGGCGATCGCTTGGGAGGAGGATTTCGCATGAATGAACTATCTGATTTACCGGAGCTAAGTGACGAAGAGCGGGCTGCCTTGTATGCGGTCGACATGAGCACGATTCTCGGCACGCCTGAAGAGCGAATTAGGGTGTGCTGCGACGCGGCACTGCGATTCTTCCGCGAGAGAAATGAGGCCCGAGAGGCGGCGAGGTGGCTGTTTAATGATTTGCACAGCCGGCCGGAAGCGGCGGAGAGGTGGCCGTGGCTTTTGAGGGAGGACACATGACCGACAAGGTACAAGGTCTGCCGAGTAGTGGAGCGATGCATGTTGAAAGGGGGTTTGGTGGATGATGATTTTCGAGCATCCGTCGACTGGTTTGCGGGTGGGAGTGAAGGAGATCGAGGAGAGGATAAGGGGTGAGTCGATGGACGGGACGTTATGCGAGGTGGTGTCGGGAAGGCGCCTGGAGACGGAGTGCGGTCAGGAGTGTAAGGTGGCGATTGCAGCGGGCCAGGGAGAGGATATTCAGTCAGTGATGGTTTTCGTTGGTGTCGAATGGGTCGTGATGGAGCGGGTGTGGGGAAAGTGAACCATCTCGGAAGGCGCCAGATCGGCCACGTCCTGGGTCGCAGCCGCCATCCAGGCCGTCTGGGACGCCGTGGAGCCCAATCCCTGGAAGACCGCCACGGATGAGGAGATCGCGGGCATGATCCTCGAGAAAACGAGCGAAAGGCGTCAAAAGCAGTGAATTGCGCCTTGTTTTTTCGTTTTTTGGGTGCAATAATCCTTTATACGTTGCTATTTTCGGAGCAAAGCATGCTTCTTGACGGCTACTGTCCGAGTGAGCAGCTTGGCGAGGCGGAACTTGCAGCCATTCTACCGGTCCCAGCGGAGCCGGAGTCCGATCCCCGACTGCGGGAGGTCGTCCGGGTGCTGAATTTGGCTGATTCGATCGTGGCGGAGTTGGTGCATTTTCCGTGGAGTGCACCGCGGAGGCTTCCGCTAGGTCTTCTTTGTGCGGTGCGAGCGGACATTGCGTCGCTTCTGAAGCGGATTTGATTCTAGAGAGATTTTCGGTGGTTCACGTCTTGCGGTTGTCCCAGTTTTCGGGTAGAGTGATAGGCGGCCAAGGGCCTGGGAGGAATCCAGCGGGCAAGAGCGAGCCGCATTGATGTAGCAAACCACCTAGACCAAGCGAGCCGGTATGAGTGAGACAGCCAGATGGAAGGATCGAGCCAACAAGTCGAAGTCATCCGATGATGGAGAGCGAGTCGCTGCGCGTCACCCGAGCGTGAGAAAGGCCACCAAGGGATTCGAGCGAGCCAAGGAAAGCGAGGCATCCGCCGAAAGCCGTATGAAACCCATGATGCCATCCAATCCAAGGCAACCAGATTGATGGAGCGAGTCGATGGTCATGAGTAAACCAGCCGCGAGTGAAGGAGCGAGCCGCACTCTCCGAGAAAGCCGAACTGCCAGAGCGGGCCAAAGGATTGTAGACATCCATCACACGAAAGCGAGTCACGACCGTCGAGTCATCCAGTGGAGAAGAGCGGGTCATGCGAGATTAGGAAGCCAATTGTAGTGAGCGAGCCATTTTCTTCGAGACATCCAACCGATGAGAGCGGGCCTCTACAAAAGAGTCATCCACAATGAGCGAGCGAGCCAAGGAAAGCGAGGCATCCACCGACTTCCAGCGAGCCGGTATAGGTTAGGCAACCAGACTGTCCGAGCGCGCCGCCGGTCACGAGTAAGCCGTTGCGAAGGAGCGGGCCAAACGGTACGAGTAATCCAAACGACGAGAGCGGGCCAAACGGCACGAGTAATCCAAAATCCAGGAGCGCGCCGCCAGTCACCAGTAAATCATTGTGCATGAGCGCGCCATAAGACGGGAAGCCTCCAGCTCTTCTGAGCGAGCCAGTCATCGTCAGTCATCCAACAACGAATAGCGAGCCATCCAGCCTGATCAACCCGGTGCCAGCCGAGCGAGCCGCGATGGAAGAGCAAACCGGCCGCCTATCCGATAGCGAGCCAGTCGTAGCTAGGAAACCACTCAGGACAAGCGAGCCGGACTCAATCAGCAAACCACAAGAAACGAGCAAGCTATCACTGCCGAGAAAACCACAAGAAATGAGCGAGTCACAACTGTCTAGCAATCCAGAGTAGGAAAACGAGCCAACGTCAGCAAGCAATCCAAACACAGCGAGCGTTTTTCAAAGAACCGAATTCCAAGGATACCTTACCAACAGCAGAGAGCGAGCTATAAAGGCCAAGAAACCCAAACCCAGAGAGCGGGCCAAGCCAAAGAAGCAATCCAAACCTCGAGAGCGTTTTTCAAAAGGAGAATCCCATGAAGCAGAGTGAATACGGCGCTTTACGCGCCCTGGTCCGCGGAACCTACGACATCCAGAAGATGCGGATTCAATTTGGCAATCGCGTCGTAGGCCAGTTCAAAAGCAAGATTCTCGGGCAGAAGCCGGGTCAGCCCGAGGACGAACTCGAGGAAGACTCCAGGGACGTGCTGGATCGATTGCGCGAACGATACAAGAAACTCATGGATGGAATCAAACTCATTCCGCCGCCCAAGAAGTTCCGCGGCGACGAGATTATCAGCACTTACACCGAGATGGCTCTGGTCCACGAATACATCGAGATGGAAACCAAGGAAGACGGCCATTTCCATCTGATCGCAAATGCTGTTTCGCAGTTCCCGCTTTGGTCTGAATTCTTGGAAGGAGTCAAGGGCTGTGGTCCGGCGATGAGCGGGGTGATCATGAGCGAGATCGACATCACCAAGGCCAAGTATCCCTCGAGTCTCTGGAAGTATGCCGGCCTGGACGTGGCCGACGACGGCGCCGGCCGGTCGCGCCGCAAGGAGCATCTGATTGAAGTCGAGTACATGAACAAGAAGGGTGAGACGGCGGTTCGTGATTCGATCACGTTCAATCCGTTCTTGAAGACCAAGCTGACCGGAGTTCTGGGTCCATCGATGCTCAAGAGTGGCCGATGGATTTGGACAACCAAGGATCGCTATGACAAGAAAGAGCCATGGGCCAGACGGATAAAGAAAGTCGACACGAAAAAGGACGCGGATAAGGCGGCGGGCGTCTATGGCGGCGAGCCAAAGGATTGGCGTGGCCACGAGCAGTGGCAGGAGCTCGTCTGTGACTCGCCCTATGCCATCACCTATTACGATTACAAGCATCGACTCGAACACCGGGAGAAGTACGCGGAGGACACCAAGGGGCACCGGCACAATATGAGCATCCGGTATTTGATCAAGATGTTTTTGGTCGATCTGCACAAGGCTTGGAGAACGCTGGAAGGTTTGCCGGTTTCCGAGCCCTATGCCGAAGCCAAGCTGCACATGCAGCCGCACTCATCGGCCGAAATTCGCTCAAGGCGCAAAACGGCGTAGTCGGCGGCGGTCGTGTTTGTACCGTTCGACAGCCGATCGGCTGATGACGGGGTGATTGTGGAGGCGGCACCGCTCAAGCACACCGCGGTGACAGTACCGGCGGACTGTGTCGGGAGACAATCCGAGTTCTTGGGCCGCTTCTTCGTAGCTCAGCCACTCGTTGACGTGGACGATCTTCTGTTCGCTGACGGTGCTCATGTACCCAGTATAGATTGCATCAGAATCTGGGACAATACCCAAATTTTGAACGCGGGTTTGCCGGAGTTGACTGGCGCCCGCAAAGCCGGGATAATCATGTCAACCCTGGAATTCCCCGATGAGATGAAGAACGCCGCTCCGCTCGACAGGCTGGTTTTCTCTCATCGGGGAAGCCGCTGGGGGAACGGGGCGGCGTTTTTTGCTTGGACGGCAAAGGAGAAATGCCATGAAAATCGCACTTGCGTCCGTACTCTGCCTCGCGTTCTGCTCTCCCTCTTCGGCCATCGGGGTAGGCATTTGGATATCCTGCCGCAACTGTCCGCCGCGGGCATTCCTGGCTTCGCCTATCGTGGTGCCAACTGTCGTTGTGCCATTGCAACCTCAAGTTCCTGGTCCTGCCGCGCAGCTGCCACCCATTCAGTTCCAGCCAATTGCCCCTCCCGCCGCAATCCAATCCTACCAAGCGGTGCCGACGCTCCGCTGGGGATTTTTCGGTCGCCGGTTGGTACCCGGCACCGCATACGTTCCTGGTCCGGTTCCTGGTCCGGTGTATGTGCCATGGGTTCCTCCACAGCCACTGCAGCCTGTGCAGCCATCGCCCTGATAGTCGTCACCCCCTTGCGAGCCGAGATTTGCCTAGTTCGGGCTCCGCTGGGTGGAGGCGCCTACTCCGTGGGCCATGGTGTCTATCTCGACCAGGGCATCATCCTCACGGCAGCGCATGTGCTGCGGGGGGCCATAGCCAAACCGACCATCGATTTCCTGCAGGCTCGCCAATCAGCCCGCGCGACGGACTGGGCGGTATCTCGGCGATACGATCTGGCCGGGTTGATAGTCGACCCGCCGCCTGGCGCCCAGTGCTCCATTCTCACGGGCCAATGGCCGGCTGGTCCGGTCCGGTCGGCACGCAGCCGGGGCCCCGCGTTCCGCGGCATCTCGAACATGAGGGGGTTGCCCCTATTCAGTTTCCGCGGACATTCTATCCTGGGTGACAGTGGGGGGCCGATCTGGGACGCCCAGGGCGTTGTCTCTGTGATCGAGAGCACGGACGGCAGTTCGACTCATGGCCCGCCCCCGGAGGCCTTGGTGGAGTTTGTGAGAGCCTGGCGGCCCAAAGCTGCCGCCGCAGTCTGCTACAACTGCCCTGCACCTGGGCAGAAAGTTGCGCCATTCGTTCCAGAGGCCGGTTTGCCTGCGATTCCGCCGGCTCCCCAGCCCAGTGGCTCGGTACCCAAGGCTGGCTCTGGCGGGTCGCAGCCGCCTCTGGACGTTGGCGCGCTGGCCGCCGCTATTGTGGATCGGATTTCCAAGGACGAGAAGCTCCGAGAGGCTCTGCGTGGTCCACAGGGAGAGTCTGGGCCTGGAGGTCCCATCGGTCCGCCAGGACTTCCAGGTCCCATCGGTCCGCCAGGCCCCGAAGGTCCGGCTGGCCGACCGGCTGATTCCGAGTCGCTGAAAGCAATTCAGGACCAGATTGCTGTCATGCAGGAGCAGATTGCTGAGATGCAGGCCAGCATGTTCCAGGTGGAAGTAGTGACCCCTGGCGGTGAAACGTTGAATGGAGAAGTGCACGCCCATGGTGGGCTGCTGAAGTTGGATTTTTCCGGAATGGGCAATTGAAGGAGGAAATCATGGCGATTCCAGCGTTTGACTCAATTCCCGACGCGCAGGGGAATCTGAATTTCAAGATGTACGGCGACGCAGCGTGCGCTGTCCCGCTGTTGCAGTCGGAGAACGCGGCCGCGCACGCCAACCGCGTGAACATCACCGCTGAGGGCCTGATGTCCGCGTGGGGGGACCGTCTGGTCAGCGTGGACATCGTGGAGAGCGTGGCAGCGCAGAAGATGCTCAGCGGCCGGGAGTCGATGGGCATCGGCGAGGCTATTGCCTTGGCACAACAGCTCATGAAGGGGGCGCAGACGACGCCGCCAAAAACAGCGTAACAGGCCCATTTGGAAGCAGGCCGTCAAAATCCGTTCAAGGATCAAACCAAAGCATCACAATCGAGGAGAGTAACACATGGCTATTCCAGCTTTTGACAGCATTCCCGATGCCCAAGCCAACCTGAATTTCAAGATGTTCACTGATTCGGCGGCGGCGGTGCCCTTGCTCATGTCGCAGAATGCGGCCGCGCACGCGAATCGGGTCGGCGTGATCGCCGAGAGCCTTGTCGGCGCCTGGGGAAACAGGCTGGTCAAGGTTGATATTGTGGAGGCGGTGAGCGCACAGAAGATGCTCACGGGCCGCGAATCTCATGGCATTGCGGAGGCGATTGCCTTGGCCCAACAGTTGATGAAGGGAGCGCAGACCACTCCACCTCCGACGGCATGACCTTGGTCGCAACTGAAGTTTGATGCAGGAGAACAGCCGTGACCAAGATCGAAGTGCCGGGGACATTTTTGTTTGAGAATGGCAAGGTCTCGTTTGCATTTGCGGACAAGACCGTTGCCTTCTCGGACATCGCCAGCATGGACCAGTTCAGGGCGGTGCTGGTGGCGATTGCCCAACACAGTACGCAGAAGTCCATCGAGCAGATTCTTCACGCCGGCCAGCCTGCGCCAACGAGCAAACAGGACGCCTTCACTCGGGCCAAGGAGCAGATGGACAGAGCGCTGTCTGACTCGGAACGGTCCTTTCGCGAACATCAGCGAAAGACAGAGGAAGCCCTCAAGCAGGCCGAGAAGGACTTTGAAATTGCAACTTCCACTAGCGTCAATACTGGAAGACCAACCGAGTGATACGCAGGACGTGCTGGACAGGATGACTGCACGGACGATCGAATCGTCGAAGGAATTGATCGCCCACGTGAAGCAGATGCAGAACGATGCCGATGAGCGCGTGGAAAGATGGCTGACTCGTACCGAGAAATTCATCGATAAGATGAAGGATGGCTGACATGGCTGGTGACGAATTATCGCTGAGTCTGGATGAGGATCTCGAGCAGCTCGTGTCATCGAAGAAGCTCGAGCCGATGCATGCTGTGCAGGTTCAGACTTTGCGTGATATCCAGCAGTTGGCCGGATTAGTGATCGAAGACGACGCTAAAAAAAACGTGCAGATCAAGATCAGGCCAAGAAGGAAAAGCGAAAAAAGATCATCGGGAGACTGAAACACTGGGCCGCGACGACTGCATCCTGGCTAATTGCCGTGTTCTTGATTGGTTTGGTGATTTTGCTTTGGTCCATTGGGCTGATGCATGTGATCGATTCACTTGATGGCAATCGGCCGGCAAAGCCATCTATTGTTTTGGAGACAAAGTGAGATGAGAAACGCATCTATTGCCGCCCTGATCTTCTTTCTGACGATTGCTGCCAAGCCGTGTAGCGCAGACCTTTGCCCGAGTTGCTATGCCTGGCAGCAGGCTTGGTTTCAGGCACTGGTTGATCTGAATGTTGCGCTGGACGATCAGGAGGAACTGCTGGCTTATTGGCAATCGGAAATCGTCCGCATCCTGCAGACGCCACCGGAAAAATGGGATGAATCCGTGGTTTACCTGCTGAATCAGGCCCAGCAAGGTGTCCTGGATGCTCAAGCTGAGATTCAGCGACTGCAGGACCTGATCGCTGAAGTGGATGCATTCTACAGCCTGCTGCTGGCCGCCTGCGAAATCTGTAACGGTTGATAGTCACACCTGGCCAGCGGGGATGCCCTGTGCATCCGCCGTACCTGAATCTGTCAAGTCTAGCGTGCTGACTTTGTCCTCATCAGCGCCGAGTGGATCGTTTTCGTTCAGATTCCAGTAATGAGTTGGCGCAGGGATTCCTGCGGGAACGATCTGATTGTGCAGCAGGCCGATGCCGCCATTGTAGAGCGCAGCCATGTTGCCATCCGTCAGCGCCGTCCCATCCCAGATGGCTGCCTCATCAAGTACGCCGTTCCAGAAGTCTCCAGGCGAGGCGTCCTCGCGAACGCCCAAGGCGACTTTATTAGTGACGGGCCAAGCTCTGCTGTGGGCCGTGGTGACTGGGATCGCGTCATCGAAATAGCATTTGATCTGAGTGCTCGTGATGACTGCGCCACAGAAGTGCCACTGGTTCAGGATGAAGCTAGCTACCGAGTCGGCATTGTTGCTCAGACCTGCCTTGTTGAGCAGCACCCGGAGCTTGTCGCCGCTGGTCTTGTGCATTTCGACCATTTCCTGGTCGGTGGCGGTGTTGTCGTAGATGCCCATCACGATGCGTAGCTCGCCCGTAGATGACATCTTGGCCCAGCAGGCCATAGATACCGGGAAGTTCGCCAGCGTCATGCTGGCGGTCATTTTGTCTGATTCTGCGCGGACAAAAGTCCGGCCCCTGTCTTCCGCCACGGCCCCATCGTTGATTGCAATGCGGAACTTGTAGAACGTAATGGCAGTAAGTTCGCCGATAGGTTCGCTGGGCGTCTTGATCTTTACGCCCAAGGAGGTTGCCGTATCCCCGATCAGTTCGTTGTACTGATCGGTGATGTCAAGTGTGAATTCCTGTTCCACGGTTGCGCCGGTCGTATTGATCTGGCCGGCTAGTGTACCGATGCCTGCCTGATCGTAATCGGACAAGTCCGGGCTGTTGTCGCCCGAATAGACGACGACATCCAATAAACCCTCGTACGGAGTTGTTTGGCCGAACAGGCCGCCTACAGGCACGCCCGAGATATCGGTCACGTCGAAGACGCGAAACTTGAGCGTTGCCGAGTCTGCTGGCAATTTGCCAGTGATGTCAAATTCGGCAAAGCCGCGGATGATTTCGTTCGTGGGACCCGAGACCGGAATAAGCCCGCCTATCTCTGCGACTTGGATCGGGAGTCCAGGAGCAGTACCTTCCGGGTGGGCGTGCCAGTGCTGTTCGGGATCGAATTCATGGATCCCGAAAGAAACCGAGAAACTTGAGGCGGCAAAGAACTCCTCCGAGGCAGCCGGAGTCTCAGGGACGCTCGTGAGGGTCCCTGCGGAAAAACTGTTCACTTTGAGCGCGTGCGCGAGGGCGTCATAATCATCAGACATGGCTATCTCACATCGCTGATGCACCGGTGCGGGCCGCGACGCCCCAAGTAATCGTGGCGGTCAGGGTGCTGGATTTGACATGGACCTGCCTGATGCCCATCTCGCCGAAGCGGATCACGCTCGTTCCCCCGATCGGAATCTGCATTGGCGCCGCGGCATCGTGGAGACCCGTACAGGTCACCAAGGCGTTGGAGCTGCTGTCTGAGGCATTCCAAACCTGCACCGAGGTAGCCCCGGCCTCCCGGCCATCGGTGACGTTGAAGATGTATCCGCCCGTCGTATCAACTGTTCCGGCCCCGCCTGTACCTGCTGTGACGGTCATCTTGTAATCTCCGAAATCGAGAGGTAACCTGAAGCCATGCCAGAAAAACCAACCAGGATTCTCGTCAGCCTACCCTGCTATGGCGGTTTGGTCTATGACCAGTTTCTCCAGTCTTGGACCAAGTTGCTGTCTTGGTGCCAGAAGGCCGGAATCGCCCTGAGTCTCCACATCATCAGCAATGAGTCGCTGCTGCCCCGCGCCAGAAACATGGGGATCAAAAAACTCCTGGACCATGCCGAAATCTTCACGCACATCCTGTTTGTGGATGCGGACATGGGTTTTGACCCTTTCCGCCTGCAGCGGTTACTGGCCTGGGATAAGCCATTGGTGGGTTGTCCTGGGCCGGCCAAGCACATTCACTGGGAACTGGTGGGGGATGCTCTTCTGGCCGGCAAGAACCCAGAAAGTTTTGTCCTCCGCTATGCAGTCAATTTTCTCAGCGCTGGCGGTGTTCAAGCCGAGGAGGGCTACGCCAAGGTCAAGGATTTTGGCTGCTGCTTCTGCTTATGCAAGACAGAGATGGTCCAGGATCTCGTGGCGAAGTACCCGGAGACCAAATGTGATTCCATGTGCTGGGTGAATGGCGAGCAGCAGGACTCGGCCAACATGTACGCTTTGTTCGACACCATGATCTGCCCAGAAGAAGGCCGCTATCTCGAGTGTGACCACGCCTTCATGGGTCGGTGGCGCAGAATGGGTGGCGAAGTCTGGGCCGACCTGACATCTGATCTTGTCCACTGCGGTTTGTACCATTTCCGGGGATCTATGTCGGAATACTTCTTCCAGGTACCTAGCTTCCGCGGTACGAATCTGCCGGCGATCGAGACGCCATACGGCAAACTGCCAGATGCATCACCAAAGGAGAACGCGGGTGGCAAAATTCCATGTGACGATCACTCGGCCGAATCCGTCGAACAGATTCCCGCTGTGCTTCCTTGAGCAGGCCCGGTTGATTCAGTGTGCGCTGGGTGATCTGGGACATGAGTGCACGCGGCGCGAGAACCGCTTTGAGGAAGACGCGACAAACATTGTCTTCTCGTGGCACGACTGGCAAGGTAAAGGGCACCCGGTACAACAGATACGCGATCATGAGTGCATCCTATACCAGGGCGAACAGATCACGAGTGGCGGCCGGGTTCTGCCGGATTGGTACTTCCTTTCGCTCAAAGAGGCCAGGGACGTCTGGGACTACTCCGCGGACAATGTAACGATGTTTGCCTCCAATGGGCTCAAAGTCAAACATGTACCGCCGGCGTGGCATCCATCTTTGGGAATTGACGATGGGACTGCGGTGAAGGACATAGACGTCCTATTCTACGGCGCGATGAATCTTCGGCGCCAGTTTGTTCTGAAGCAGTTGGGCCAGATTTGCAAAACGCACTTTGTTTGTGGCGTGTGGGGCGATGAACGAAATGAGTTGATCATGCGCTCCAAGATCGTGCTCAACGTCCATTTCTATGAGAGCCAGACGCTCGAGTTACTTCGCCTGGCGCCACTTCTGGCAAATCGAATCCCGGTAGTCAGTGAGGCCTCGACGCTGAATCCGTATGGACCGGATGGTATCAGGATGGTCCCCTACCGGGATATTGTTCGGACCGTGATGGAACTCCTACGCGACGATGCGGCCCGCGAGAAACTTGGCAATGACGGATACGAGGCCTTCCGGAAAACCGAAATGGTGGACGTGGTGCGGGGTGCACTCGAAATCACTTGCGAAATCAGTCCGGCCGCTCGTGCGATTTGAGGCGGGCGATCTGAATGGCCTTGGCAATCTGATCAGTGACTTCGGAGGAGCCGAGCAGGCACGGTTTGGTCGACAACGCGGAAGTCAGAGCGATCATCGCTTTGGTATTGTCAATCATCACCAACTGCGTTTCCTTGACCAGGCCCAACAATTCCGTGTTGACGAACGCTTCCAGGATGGAAATCCTGTTTTCCATCCTTGACTCTCGCTCCCTGTTTTCCCCCGCGACCCTGGATTCTCGCCGTGATGCGGACTCATCGCGCGCAATATCCCGCTTCCACTGGATCCAGATGAGCAGCAGGACCAGCGTCCCCATGATCCCGACATTTTGAATGATTTGCGCCCAATCCATTTCGCTATTTTACCAATTTTAACATTTTTGCAAGCCTAAATCCCAACTGATTGAGTTTGGCTTGCCGCCGCCAGCACCGGCAGGGCTTGCCATGGAGGCGGCCCCACCGCTCTTTGGTGATGCCGATCGCCGCCAGAGTTGCCGCCAACCAGTCGCCCAGCGGCAGGATAGCCTGGGCCCGCAGTTGTTCGGCGAGTTGGCTGTTCCATCGCTCGATCATCTGGAGCGGGCAACTGTCCTCAGGCCGTGTACCGTCAGGTACAACGAAGATACCCTGGCAGTTTTCGCAGCGGTAAAGTTGCTGCCCGTTGCGGAAACGGAGGAAGACTGGCTGGCAGATTTTCAGGGCAGGCTCGTCAGCGCGCATGTTGAACTGGTCCAGTCGCATGTGCTGCCAATTTGGAAATTAAACGGAATATCGAGCCCGGAGAGGGTTAGGCAGTTCAACTTCGATCCTGAATAACGAAATTGGACTCGTTGAATGCCGAAAGCTGAGTTGTGAAACATCTCAACCGTGATTATCATCGTATTGCCGACGATGGTGAAAGAGATGGTTGCATCAGCGCGGTTGGTTGTACAGCCTATGTCGTCGCGAAAATCAAGGAAGTATACACACAAGCTGCGACTCGGTGCGCCAAGTGGAACATCAAACGATCGATTGAAGCCAAGCGACACATTGTCGCAATCGCCGCATGTTCCATCTGCCACCAAGGCGAATGTGAGCCGCATGGCCATTGGTGATGAGTCGCAGGCCGGAGGGCAGAATCTGACACAAAATGGGCACGCGGCTTCCGCGAGCTGATGCTGCGATAGCTGGAATTCATCAAACGTCACGGCCGTCCCGGTTCCCATCGATGACGTGGCCAGAGCTACCGTACCATTGGCATTGGACCCGAAATCGTAGACAGCATTGAAATCTCTGGCGATGAATGATGCAATGGAGTCTCTGTAGCACAGCGCAAGTTCGATCGGCGATGGGATCGTGTAGAACAGCGATTCATCTGAGTCAACGGGAACGCGAACCATTTCCGTCAAAACGCTGGACACAACTTCAGCCAGACGAATGTATCCTCCCTGTCCGAAGACGACTTCGCCCAGTTTGTAGTTGCTGGCGTCCACGTAATCAAACAAAATTCTGGCCGTGGCGCCTGGCGAGCCTTCCGCGTTCACGGAAACGATTATGCGAGGATCGATGCCTGGCTGCGTAGTGGTTGAGCGGGCGATGCCGGCTGCGGTAAATCGCAGTTTATTGGAAACGATCTGCGGATCGCCCGCATCCTCTGCCCAACCGCAGTTCGATCCCGTGTTGATGTCAGTCGAATCCGACCGATCGAAATTATCACCGCATAGAACACACGGGCTGGCCACCGCCCCTTCGCAGCAGCACCTGGCAACTCCCATGCGAGGTCTCATGCTACACCTCGCACTGGGCGCCGATGATCACCCACTGGCCCTCGAGCCAAGCCAGCAGAACTTCCTTGGTCGAGGTGATGTCCTGGCTGTTATGCATCCACTTGAGTACTGCCGTCACGTCGTATTCACTGGCTGTGCCGGATGTTTGAAAGTGAATGCTGACCGTGCCCGACCCTCCAGCGGTGATGGTGGAATCAGTCTTGCCAGTCAGGAGCGATACCGGCTGCTGCAAGACATCGGCGATGTTCAGATCGCGAGAATTCTCCCGCACGCCAAGAATGGTGAATCCGGGACGGCCGAGCTCAAGTCCCCACTGACCGGACTTAGCCCCGTAGGAATCTCCAACGCTCGGTGTGCCGGATTCCACGCGAGTAATGCATTGGGGGGTGAACGTGCATTCTCCCATTTTCCCAGGCGATACAGCCGCGCCGCCGTTGACGGCGTAATACCGATCGAAAGTCGTGTCTGGCTTGGTGGCGACGAATATCGTCTGCCCATGGACGACCTCGACGCCCGTGATGCGGAGCAAGGCAAATGGCGGAGCGCTCTCGTCGGAATTGTTTCGGTAAACAACCCAGTGAGTCTTGTCCAGGGCAGTGGGTAGTCCGGCGGGCATAGAGTTCAGCCGTGTACTTATTAGGTGAAGTTTCTCAAAAGAATCCACCAGTTGTAGAAATTCCCGCCACACCTATTCCCTGAGTCGCTCGATCGATACGTCTCAGCACGGCTGCTTGATCACGCAAGGCCAGGATTCTTTCGTGCTGTCGTAACTCGACATATGCCAACTGCCCGATTCCAGGTACGTCCTGATCGATCTGCACCATGGTCGTGATGGGGGCGGTCGTGTCCGCAGAGTCGATTGCAAAGGAAACGGTCCTGATTACCCCATCAAGTTCGATCTGCGGATAGAACCCCGCTAGGACGATTTCCGTGGGATGGCTGGGAAAGAAAGTTCGCTCAATCGCGTTAATGTGTTCACTCGCCAAGTCCTGAATTTCTTCCAGGTTTGACTCAAGCCTTACGTCCTCAAAGGTATCTCCGAATACAGCTATCTTGACTGGAGTGAGGTCGTCCCGTTTGATCACCAGCGATTTCGTGCCGATATGCGGCAGCGGCTGATCTCGTGTCACGTGATATGTCCGCCAGGCTCCATTCCGGTCATCGCGATGAAAGAAAGATGCCCTGAGCCTGAGTTCGGCTGGACCGAATATCTTGAAATCCGGATCCTTGTATACGGCCATGGGTTCCCTGAATTTGACGATCCCCTTCCGGCCATCAATTGAATATCCAGCCGGTACGAGCAAACGGACTGCGGGAACGCCTGCCACAGTGCCCTCGACAGTCTTTGGAAGTGGAAGGATTTTGGCAACGTTGTTTTCCACCAGATCACACCAGCGGCCGTATACGATGGGCTCATTGTCGACGATCAATCCATCTTCCACGCTCGTTGTAGCCAAGTGCTGAACGATCGGCTTAATATCCGCCAAATTAAACATCCTCAACGATACCTGTACATCTTGATCGTCTTGGCGTGTGATGTAAGTATCTGGAAATGCAAACGGTACTTTGATGCGGTACCATTTGAAAATGGTTTTCCTCGCAAGTTCCTGGAGATCCATGTTTTCAGTATCGAGATTGGCCCCATGAAGCAAGCTGAAAGCTGCTTGCTCTCCACCCCAGCCTCCATCGACTTGCCTGGGAAACGGTGCAAAAGACAGGTCCTTGACAAGTTTGATGCTGCCATCAGTGTCTTCGCCAACGGCCTCGAGCTCGAAATCCCATTGATGCAGAATCGGGCCCGTGGCAATCGTGATTGAA
>Ga0209342_10001228_pt1 | contig 28891 bp, 19 predicted proteins | sample RifCSP16_2_FD_184023 | JGI IMG/M metagenome (GOLD analysis project Ga0209342, IMG submission 184023) | Soil microbial communities from Rifle, Colorado - Rifle CSP2_sed 16_2 (SPAdes) (version 2) | ecosystem: Environmental > Terrestrial > Deep subsurface > Rock core/Sediment | place: Rifle...
CAACCGGAGCCGCTTGCGCACTTCGGTCCAGGGGACGTCCGGTTCCTCCTGCAGCCGCCGCCGATGCTCGCGGATGAACGCACCGGGGGGGGTTCTCGTCCATGAGGTCGTTCAAGACGTCGTCGTACGTGGTGCCGTTGACCTTGTACGACCGCAGGCGCTTCAGGGTGGGGGGCCTGACGGAAACCGTCGTCGTCGCCATGCGATCACAATCATGAGGACGAGCCTACTAAAACCCCGCGGCGCGAGCGCGGCCACGATCCGCACGACCTTGGCCGTTTCGTTCCGCGGTACTAATGGAGCTGGCCTGCGCGAGCCCATCCTATCGCCACAGGAGGGACATCGAACGGCGGTAGCGCTCCAGGACCTCCTCGACGCGTTTTGCGGTGAAGTCCCGCTCCTCGACGAGGAAGCGGCGAGCAGCCTCCAGGTCCGGCCGTTGTGGCAAGACCTCGTACACATCCGTCGTCGGCGGTGAAAGGAAGTAGCCGCGGACCTCGTCGAGGTTCTCCGGAAGTTTCGCCCGCGTCTCGGAGGGGAGTCCCTCCAAGCTCCCGTGCTGCCGCAGCAGTTTCACCGCCGTCTTCGGCCGATCCCCTTCACGCCGTCGTTGAAGTCCGTCCCGATCAGGAGGTCGGCATCGACGAGCTCCCGGGCATCAATCCCAGACAGACAGGAGTCCCCTATCTCGCGGGACTGTCACGCGAGGCGCACGCCGGTCCGAGCGGCCTCTCGCACCAGCGTGAGCTGCCCCGATCGACGCTGGAACTCCCCAGGCGTGTAGCAGAACGGCTCCAGGGCTACGGGCCCGGTCCAGAGGCGGCACACCGCCAGGATCCTCTCGCGCCAGGCCATCCCCGCGAAGTCCGGAGAAACCACGAGGAGATCGACATCGCTCGTCGCGAGGGCGTCGCCGCGGGCGCGGCTGCCGAAGAGGAGGACGCGATCGACGTGGTACTCGGCCCGCAGCCGTCGCACCAGCCTCCGCGTGGCGGCCGACACCGCGCGCTCGCTCACCGCAGCTGCCGCCGCGCCCAAGCCATCACCTCCGAGGTCCGGTCGAGGATTCGTCGGGAGATGTGGCCATCGTAGAGGTCGGCGATGGGCCCGCCGGCGGCGTCGGGATAGCGGGTGGTGATGTACTCCGGGGTCAGTTCCATCAGGAAGGTCGCGATTCCCCTCGGCACCCCCAGGAGAGTGCCCAACTCGGCGAGGTTGTGCGTCCTCGGGGGAAGGCGTCGAAGGCTCTCGATGACGGTGGCCTTGAGCGACTTCTCCACGGCCTGCTGGCAGAAGAAGACCGCCGCGTAGAAGTCCCGAGATCGGTGGCTGTTGCGGGCCGTGCGAAGGTCGCGCCGGGCCTGCACCCACCAGAGCTCCGTCTCCGGTCGCATTGCGGTGGCCTAGCGCGCGGCCATCTATAAAGCGCTCGGTCCACGATGGCGACATCGCGTGTCGGAGCCTGACGCGAACCACCGTGTGGCGGGGGCACCGGGTCGGTGCGGGGGAAACGCGTCCTACGCGTCTCACACGAACTCGTCCAATCGCCGCAGCGGCGACAACGAACGGCGGTAGCGCTCCAGGACCTCCTCGACGCGTTTGGCGGTGAAGTCCCGCTCCTCGACGAGGAAGCGCCGGGCACCCTCAAAGTTCAGGCAGCTGCCAGCCATCTCACAGGCGTGGCGGGGAGAGCCAATAGGCCAAGACGGCGAAGCCCGCCCCGGGCGAGGATGCGCCCGGCACCGGACGAGTCTTGTTTTCGGTAGATCCCGTCACCTCTCCTTGCTCCCTCGCCGACCGCGTCCCTGGGGTCAGAGGAGCTTGTTCGCCTCATCGTCGCGAACAGCCCTAGGATGCAGTAGATGGAGAACGTGAAGACGCGCTACTCCGCGGCCCGGTCCGTCCGGAGCGCCACCGCCACAGACACGAAGAACGCGCCCCCGCGGACCAACGCCGCCTGCAGGGACAGCGCCTCACCAGCGATAGGCTCCGGGGTCCAGGCCTCCATCCGTGCCGCGGTGCCTGTCCGCTACGTGTTCGTGGGCCGGTAGGCCAATCTACGTCTGCGGCGGCTGTCCGGTTCCGTTGTCCGTCGCGGGCATCCGGATCCGGCTGCGGAGGCGCCGGAGGTTCTTCGCATCATCGCTCCCCTTGCCCACCGCCCCCATGGCGGCGTCGAGGTACCCGGAGGCCATCCAGTCCGTCTTCCGGAACTCCCCGCGGAGACTGGCGGTGACGGACAGCAGCTCCCGCTTCAACTCTCCGCGCCGGGCGTTCAGCTCCAGGGTCTTCTCGATCTGCGCCTTCAGGATCGCGTCGATCTCGTCCGGGGAATGCCCGGCCTTTCTCAACTCGTCGCGCACGCGCCGGAGGCCCTGCCGCACGTTCTCGGCGAACCCCGGGATCTCGGTCTGCGTCCTGCCCATCGTCCTTCCCTCCTCTCGTGTTGTCCAGGGTCCCGCCCCAGCGGGACTCCCGTGAAGTGTTGACGGAGGGGGTATATTATCTTCGTGGAGCTCTCAAGGGCGAGAACGAAGCGCATCGACGCGCACCCGCCGCGCGCAGCAGCGGACCCGAACAGGGGCTCCGCCAGGTGGGACAGGTTCTCCGCCGGGCGGCACTGGGGCTCCTCTGGTTGGAACGGGTCCATTGCCAGGTGGATTGGGTCCTCCGCCGACCGAAACCGAGACTCCACCGAGTGGAACTGGTCCTACGCGGAGTGAAATAGGTCCTCCGCCAGTCAGCGGAGGTCCTCGGCGACTTGGAAGCGCTCTCTCCTCCTCTTGGCTTGGGTCCTCGGCCGAAGGGACCGGATCCCCAGCGGACTCGCGGACGTACCCCGCCGGTCCGCAGTGCGCCTGTTTCGACGCGTAGAGGACCCGAGCCATCTGGCCTTGAAGCGGCTCCATTCGGCGGCGGATCGTATCCGGTTGGCCATGAGGCTGTGCGGAGCGGTCGAGGAGCTCTTCTGACGGTCGTCGCTACCGCGCCAAACGGACGAGGCTCGGCGCGGAGTGGCGTCGTCATCCCTCCGTACAGCCTCGAACCTCTTCGGTCCGGCTAGGGTCCTCGCCTGATCCGCCGGGTGCCCGCCCCGCATGGCGGAGGACCCGTTCGGTCCCGAAGTGGAGCGGCCCGGGTCGGCCCACCGGCCGCCTTCCGTCGGCCGCGGACGATCCGGACCGGGCACGTTGTTAGGAGGACCTCTACCCGGTGTGAACGACACAACCGGGTTCGTAGCGGACCCGAGCGGGTCGGCGGGCGCTCCTCCTCGTTCCGGAACCAGCTCCCTTCGCGTCTGTCATCCCCGGCCTCAGGGGTTCCGCAACCGGCCTCCAGGGTGACGGCCCTAGATCTCGAGCGTACTCCCTGGCGGGATGACGTGGACGCGCGGAGCCAGGCCCGCCTCCGCCGCCACCTTCGCCATGCGCTCGGGGGGCTCCCCGAACGGTTCCCAGGAGATGCTGAAGGCCCCGTAGTGCACGGGGAGCAGCGCCTTGGCCTTGAGCCGCCGCATCGCCTCCAGCGCGTCCTCGGGGCTGAGGTGGTGCCTCCGGAACGACGGCGGGTCGTAGGCGCCGATGGGGAGGATCGCGAGGTCGATGTCGAAGCGCTCGCCGATCTCCTGGAAGCGGTTGTCCAGCCCGGTGTCCCCCGCGAAGTAGATTGTCTTATCCCCTTCGAGGACGTAGCCTTGGTAGTCGTTCCGCAGGAAGAGCCACGGCGGCCTCCCGGAGAAGTGGAACGCCGGCACGGCGGTGACGTCGAAGCCCGCCACCTTCTGCGACTCCCACCAGTCCTGGCCGCGGACGTCGCGGCGCCCCATGAGGCCGACCACGGGTCTCAGGTTCCTGGCGGTGACGACCGGCGTCGCCCGTTCGAACCTCCGGAGCGACGGCGCGTCGAGATGGTCGAAGTGGGAGTGGGAGACGAGGACCGCCTCGGGCCTCGGGAGGGCCTCCGGGGTGAGCGGGAGCTTCACCCGGCGCTTGCTGAACAGGTAGGCCAGCCGGTCGCTGAAGTGCGGGTCGAAGATCGCGGCGTGCCCGTCGTCCTCGACGACGACCGTGGCATGGGCCACGAAGGTGACTCGCATCGGGTCCTGCCCACGCGGACGGCGGGAGATAAACTTGGCCGGCCGGGAGCGGGTGCCCCCCGGGCGACCCCCTTTTCCAGCGCCAGGGCCTCTGGGCAAAGGCTGAATAGTCCACGGGCATCTGATTTCCGCATGGCCCGGGGGCGGTTGGGGGCGTGGCTGTTCGCTCTCTCGGTTCTCGCGTACGTGCCGCTCGGGGCGTTCCACACTCCCGCAGAGGCGGCCACGGTCGTCCCCGCCCAGCCGATCACCCTGGACACCACTTGGAACCTCGCAGGCAGCCCGTACTACGTCCTCGGAGAGGTGAACGTGAGCGCCGGGGCGACGCTCACCATCGAGCCGGGAGTCCGCGTCCTCTTCGACGAGTTCGCGCTCCTCCGCGTCCTCGGCAACCTGAGCGCGGTCGGCACCGTGGCCGCGCCCATCCTCTTCCTCTCCAACGCCACGACGCCGGGGCCGAACGACTGGGAGGGGATCCGCCTCCTCCAGGGAGGGAGGATGGCCCTGGAGAACGCCACGCTCCACCACGCGTTCTATGCGGTGTGGGTGATCGGCGCCTCCGGGTTGGTCCTAGCGAACCTCTCCGTCTCGGAGTCCTTCCGAGGGCTCTCGGTCGAGACCTCGGCGAACATCACCGTCCGGGACTCCCAGTTCACGAACAACACCGGGGTCGGGATCCAGCTGTACCAGACCTCGGGGAGCCGGATCGAGGGGCTGCGCCTCTCCGGGAACAACAACGGGATCATCCTCCGCGTCAACTCGAACGACAACACCGTCACCAACAGCACGGTGTACTCGAACACCGGGGTCGGGATCCAGATCGCGGGCTCGTTCCGGAACCGCCTTTACGGCAACCAGATCCTGGACAACAGCCCGAACGGCGAGGACGACACGGCGGGGAACAACTGGAGCGCCCCGTACCCTGTGGGCGGGAACCTGTGGGGCGACTACACCGGGTTCGACGTCTTCGGGGGCTGGAACCAGACGGTGCCGCCCCCGGACGGGTTCGGGGACACGCCCTACGCCATCGACAACGACAGCGCCGACCCCTACCCGCGGATGAACCCGGGCGCCGGCCTCCCGCCCGGGATCACGCTCCTGTCCCCGCCGAATGGTTCCGCCCTCCGTCCCGGGACGCCGGTGGTCGTGCGCGTCGCCGACCAGGACCTCGACACCGCGGAGTACGCCGTCGACGGCGGGGCGCCGGTCGCTTTCGTCGACCTCGTCGACATCGCCACGGCGGGGTGGACGGAGGGGTTCCACAATGTCTCCGTGAGGGCCCGGGACCTGGAGGGGACCGAGAGGACGCGTCGTTGGACCTTCCGCGTCGACGCGACCCTCCCCGAGGTCCGGCTCCTCTCCCCCGCGGACGGGAGCCTGTTCCGGCCCGGGGCCGTTCTCTCTTTCAACGTCACGGACGCGCTTCTCCTGGAGGTCCTCGCCTCGGTCGACGGCGCGCCACCCGTCGCGGTCGCGGCTCCCTACCAGGTGGGCACGGCGGGGTGGGCCGATGGCGCGCACCTCGTCCAGGTGACGGGGAGGGACACGGCGGGCAACGCGCGCACCGCCTCCTTCAACTTCACCTCCGACGGCACCGCGCCGGCGATCCTGGCGACGAGCCCCTTCGAAGGCGAGGCCAACGTCTCCTGGGACGCCGTGATCACGATCACCTTCAGCGAGCCGATGGACCGGTTCTCCGTCGCGGACGCGGTGTTCTTCTCCCTCCCGTACCGGCGCGAGTGGCGGCAGAACGACACGGTCCTCGCCCTCTTCCTGGAGGCTCCCCTCGAGCCCGACACGGGCTATGCCCTGGAGGTTTCGGAGACCGCCACCGACCGCGCGGGCAACCCCGTGCCCGGGGCGACGACCCTCGCCTTTCGCACGAGCCCGGGCCCGCCGGAGCCGCCCCCCCCGAGCTGGCTCAGCCTCGAGGTGTTCCTCGCCCTCGTCATGTCGGTGGAGCTCGTCCTCGTCCTCCTCTTCTTCTGGAACCGCCGACGGCGCGAGAGGCCCGCCAAAGGTTCGCCGCCGCCCGCGAAGGAATTCCCGCCGCCCCCAGTGGAAACGCCCCCTCCTGAGGGTCGTTCACAGCATCAAACCAAAAAGGTTTAATCAACACCCCCCTTCAGCCGCTCGTCGGAGGAGGCGTGGGCAGGCTCCTGCTCCCTGCTGCGTCGACCCCCCGAGGAGAGGAGGAACATGGCACTCGGACGAACCGCTGTAACCGCAGGTCTGGCCGCACTTCTGGTGATGGGCGCGCTGATCGTGCTGCCGCAGACCGCTCAGGCGGCGACCATCCGGCATGAGACGGACACGGACTTCCTGACCGGCTCCCAGTTCACGGGGACCGAGGTCGTCGGCACCGGCGTGCCGGCGAGCGTCCAGATCCTGAAGGACTATCCGAGCTGGTCGCAGGGCGCCCCGGCCTCGTCGCCGTCGGCGCGGCGGAACCCCGCCATGGCCTTCGATGAGGTGAACGGGGAGGTCGTCCTCTTCGGCGGGTACGACGGCAGCTACCGCCAGGACACCTGGCGCTACAACATCGCGGCGGACGCCTGGACCGAGATCTTCCCCGCCACGCCGCCCGGCGTCCGGGAGCACCACGGCATGGCCTACGCCTCCAACGCGCAGGTGATCGTGCTCTTCGGCGGGCAGAACTCCCTCGGCAGCATCAACGACACGTGGGAGTTCGACGTCAACACGGACTCCTGGAGCCAGGTCATCACCGCGCCCAACCCGGGCGGGATGGTCAGCCCCCCGCTCGCCTACGACAGCTCTCAGGGGAGGGTGATCACGGCGGACACGAACATCGGCGGCTTCCAGACGTGGGCGTACAACCCCGTCGGGAACACCTGGTCCAACCGCGTCCCCTTGGCGAACCCGCCCGGGCGCGTCTACCACACCCTCAGCTACGATGAGTTCAACGGCAAGACCACCGTCTTCGGCGGAACGACGCCAGGCTTCCCGCCGGTCATCCGCGCGGACACCTGGGAGTACGACTGGTCCCTCAACTCGTGGACCAAGACCGGCGACTATGACTCGTCCAACCCCGGCAACCGGACGGCCCCTGCCGGTGCCTACCGCAGTACCTATGGGGACCTCCTGATCTTCGGCGGGTACAGCGGCTCCGCGTACCTCGACGACACCTGGCGCTACCACTACGATCTCGTCTTCCCGCAGTGGGACCCGGTCATTGCCGGATCCTTCCCCTCGGCGCGGGACCAGGCCGCCATGGTGTACTCCGTGGCCGACAACATCGCCGTCGTCTTCGGCGGCAACGATCTTCTCGGCAACCTCGGCGACACCTGGCGGTTTGAGCTCACCTACCGCCCCGGCGGGTTCTATCGCTCGGGCCGGCTGGACGGCTCGACCACCGTGGCCGTGTGGAACTCGTTCACCTGGAACCTGACGCCAGCGAACCAGCCCCCGGGCAGTCTGCTCCGCTTCCAGCTCGACATCGGGAACGACCCCAACCCGGCTAGTTTCAACTTCATTGGTCCCACCTGTTCTAGTGCGCAGTACTACCTGAGCACGCCCGCGACGATCGACGTGGGGTGCAACACCGGGCGCTACCTCTGGTACTTCGCGCAGCTGGTCCAGGGCGGCCCGCAGGCCACGCCGGTCCTCGACGACATCACGTTCGACTACACCGCACCGGTCGTGCCGCCCTTCATCGACAGCACCTCCCCGTTCCACACGGAGTTCGGCGTCGCGACGGACCGGGCGATCATCATCAACTTCAGCGAGGCCATGGACACGACCTCGGTGACCATCGAGAGCTGGCCCTTCGTGACGCTCGACCCGTTCGTGTGGACGAACGGGGATTCCACGGTGACCGCGTCCCACATCGCGGACCCGTTCCTCGAGGCCTCGGCCTACCGGGTCTGGGTGAACGGAAGCGACACGGGCGGCACCCCCTTGGTCCCGGGCCCGGTCCCGGGCTGCTGCGGCACCCCCTTCCTCTTCGTCACCGCGGCCAGCCCGCCGACGATCCTGTTCACGGACCCCTTCAACACGCAGATCGATGTCGCCATCGGGGCGGACATCGTCGTGACCTTCTCCGAGACCATGGACACCACGACGGTGAACTGGACGATCTCTCCCAACGTCCCCCTGACGGACGGCTGGTCCGGTGTGGATTCGGTCCTGACCCTGAGCCACTCCGGCAGCGACTTCGCCTCCTGCACCTGGTACACCGTCGAGATCACGGCCGGGATGGACCTCAGCGGGTTGCCGCTCTCGCCACAGCCCGGGGTCAACCCCTGGACGTTCCGCTCCTTCTGCTTCGAGCCCTTCGTGGTCTCGGTGTCCCCCTTCGACCGGCAGCTCGGCGTCGCCGTGAACGCCCCCATGGTGATCACTTGGAGCGAGCAGATGAACACGGGGAGCGTGGTCTGGGACAGCGTCCCCCCCAAGAGCACCTACAGCCCCATCGTGGAAACCTGGAACAGCCCCGCGGATGACGTCCAGACCCTCAACCACACGACCGACTTCCAGCCATGCACGAAGTACACGGTGACCATCACGGACGCCGCGGATGTCGGAGGCACGCGCCTCCTCAGCCCCTACACGTGGTGGTTCGTCACCGTCTGCTCTGGCCCCTTCATCTACGAGACCCACCCGCTCGAGGGGGCGATCGACGTGCCCGTGATGCAGGTGATCAACCTGAACTGGAGCGAGGAGATGAGCACGCCCGTCTCCTACACGGTCAGCAGCGGCACCCCGACGACCCAGGGCTGGTCCGGGTTCAACCGGTTCATGACGATCACGCCCTCGGCACCCTTCCCCGTCTGCACGGCGGTGACGATCACGATCACCGCGGCGCAGGACACCTCGGCCCGCAGCTGGGTCGACCCGCTCAACCTGGATCCCCTGACCTTCAACACCTTCTGCGCGAACCCGCGCGTGATGTCCACGGTGCCGGCGGACGGCCAGGTCAATGTCCTCGTCACGCAGGACGTCATCGTGGACTTCGACCGGCCCATGCGCACCCTCACCACAACGATCGAGACGTGGCCCGCCACGAACTTCACCCAGGTCTGGAGCAACAACAACATGACCCTGACGGGGACCCATGCCGCCCAGAACTTCCTGGACTGCACGAACTACACGGCGTGGGTGAACGGGACGGACTTCTTCGGCTTCCCGCTGATCCCCGGCCCGGTGCCGAACCCGTGGATCTTCCGGACGATCAACTGCGGCGGCGGGGTCCCGCCGTACATCCTCGCCACGGACCCCGTGGACGGGGCGACGAACGTGCCCCTGACCCAGTCGATCATCGTCGACTTCAGCGAGGCGATGGACGTCAGCCTGGGCGCCGTGACCCTGGTGACCGTCCCGCCCACGACCTTCGGCGTACCGACGTGGTCCTCCGGGGACACGCGCGCCACCTGGACGCACGCCGCGCCCTTCACCCAGTGCACGCTCTACACGGCCACCGTGACGGGCGTGGACCTGGACGGCGACTCCCTGGTGGCCGGGCCCGTGCCCAACCCGTGGGACTTCACGACCCCCTGCACGCTCGCCGCTCCCGCCAACCTCAAGGTCCAGCGCTCCGGCGTGCTCAACGCGGACATCACCCTCGTCTGGGATGCCGTTTCCGGCGCGACCTCCTACAGGATCTACGAGTCGGGCAACCGGTTCGCGGCCTTCCCCGGCGGCTGGAACCCGCCGGTCTCCGACCCCGCCTCCCCCTATACCTTCAACGGCCACGGCGGCGACGGCCAGACGCACTATTACATCGTCCGCGCCGCCAACAACCTGACGGAGGGCCCCAACTCCACCATGGGTGTCAAGACGGAGCTGGCCTTCACGCTGAACGCAGGACCCGGGGTGACGAACATCCAGTGGTTCTCCCTCCCGTACCAGTCCATGTACACGCGGGCCAGCACGATCGCGCAGGAGCTCGGCTCCACGCGGGTCGACCTCATCGGGAAGTGGGACCCGGCCAAGCAGCGGTCCGACACCTACTTCTTCTCCCGCGGGCGCTGGAGAGGCACCGACTTCACCATCGGCGCCGGGGACGGGCTCTACCTCGGGGTCGTCTCCTCCTTCGGCTGGGTGATCAACGGCACGGACAGCCTCCCCGTCCTCGGCTTCACGCTGAACCCGCCCGGGAAGGCCAACGTGAACTGGCGCGGCATCCCCTACACGGGCACCTACGCCACCGCGAGCGACATCATGATGGACCTGGAACCCCTGCTGGGGAACTCGCGGATCCGGGAGATCGGGAAGTGGAACGGGGCGACGCAGACCTCGACGCGCTTCTACTACAACGGGATTACCTGGGTGGGCGTGGACTTCGCCGTCAACCCGGGCGACGGGATCTACCTCATCATCACGAGCTCGTTCACTTGGACACCAGCGCTGTTGACCCCCCCGGTCCCATAGGTAGGTGAGCTACGATGAAACTCAGTATTGCGACGAGTGTGGCGATTGCGAGCCTTGTGCTGACGGGCGCCTTCGTGAGCCTCCCCGGGCTCGTGCAGGCCACGCCGCACAACGTGGTCGTGTACGTCGGACCTGTGGACGCCTCCGCGGCGAACCCGGCGAACTTCGCCACGGGCGTGTTCTTCATGCCGGAGAGTTCGACGGCCCCGATCGTGCCCGCGACGGCCGCGCCTTCGGACGGCATCGACCCCGCGTCGTTCAACGCCGAAGTCGGCTCGGAGTGGGATCCCTCCGGTAGCGCCTATGTCGGGAACACCTCGGTCGCCGTCATCGAGGCGGTGGCGGGGGTCAACGGCTGGGCCGGCGCGAACTACACCATCTCCACAGACGACATCCTGACGGCGGCGAACAGCCAGGAGCTGCCCGCCGCCAACCTTGACCTGCTCCCGACCGTCGTGCTGGCGGTGGGGACCGACTACGTCAACCTCAGCTGGACCGGCATGACCGACGCGGCGGGGAACATCGCCCAGTACACCGTGTACCGAGGCGTCGCCTCCATCGGAACGCGCCTCCAGTCGCCCGGTGGCGCCCTGGACTGGAACGACACCGGTCTTTCCCCCGGGAGCTACTGCTACCAGCTCAGCGTGGACTACCGCCGGGACTCGGTGGGAGGGCTCTACACGGGATTGGCGCGCTCGCCGATCGTGTGCGGGAACCCCGGCGCGGGCCCGCAGGCCCCGCAGGTCACGGTTACCGGTCCGATCGATGGGGTATCCGGCGTTCCGCGCACCCAGCCTGTCGTCATCACCTTCAGCGAGGCCATGGACACGAACCCTGCGGTGACGTTCATCACGACGGCGCCCCCGGCGGTCTTCACCTACGCTTGGACCGTGGCGAACACCGTGCTCACCGCCAACCACGCTACGGACTTCGGTGACTGCGTGCCCTACACCGTCACGGTCACTGGCGTGGATGCGAACGACGGGCTCGCCCTCGTCGCCGGAGCGGTGCCGAACCCGTTCGGCTTCACGACGGTCTGCACCTCACCCTCTGTCCAGACCACCTCTCCCGCCGATGGGATCCCAGGCGTCCTCCTCACCCAGTCCATCATCGTCACCTTCAGCGAGGCCATGGACACGACCCCGGCGGTGACGCACGTCGAGAGCTGGCCGGCGGTCACGTACACGCCCGCTTGGACCGTTGGGAACACGGTGCTCACCGCCAGCCATGCCACGCCGTTCCTGGAGTGCACGACCTACCAGGTGTGGGCGAACGGGACCGACACGGGCGCGAACTCCATTATCGCCGGCCCGGTCCTCAACCCCTGGACGTTCGACACGGTGTGCGTCCTGCCGACGGTGCAGACCACCCTCCCCTCGCACAACGCCGGGAACGTCCCCCTCGCCCAGAGCATCATCGTCACCTACAGCGAGGCCATGGACACGACCCCCGCCGTGACGTACATCGAGACCTGGCCCGCGACGGCCTTCACCTACACCTGGAACGGCCCCACGAACACCCAGGTGACCGCCGCGCACGCCGCGCCCTTCCTGGAGTGCACGACCTACCGGGCGTGGGCGAACGGGACCGACGTCGGCGGGAACGCCCTCGGCCCTGGACCGGTCGTGAACCCCTGGACCTTCTCGACGGTCTGCCCCATCCCCTCCATCCTCAGCACCAGCCCGGTCCACAACGCCATCGACGTCCCCGTGGCGACGAACATCGTGGTCGTCTTCAGCGAGACGATGATCCACACCTCCTGCTCCTTCGGTGTGAGCCCGTCGTTCACCTACGTCGCGACCTGGAACGCCACCAACGAGACGGTGACCCTGGACCCGGATGCCGACCTGCTGGCGGTCACGACCTACACCGTCACGGTCTCCGGTTGCCGGGACATGTCCGGGACTCTGTTCGCCGGAGGCGCCACGAACCCGTTCAGCTTCACCACGGAGACCCTCACGAGGCCGGATGTCACCATCATGTCCCCGGTCGCCGGGACATCGTGGTCCGGGTTCGCTCCGGTCCAGATCGGCTGGACGCAGGCCGATGACGGCGGGACGACGGACCTCACCGTGTTCGTGAACTACACCCACAGCGCCGGCGCGCAGACCGGCACCGTCGGGAACGTCACCCCGCCGAACGGCTTCGGCGCCGCGGGGACGATGGCCTGGACCGTGCCCTGCGCGAACGCGACCGACGCGCAGATCTGGGTCACCGCGATCGACGCGACCGGCGAGTCCCGGACCGTGGGCAGCGCCGCGTTCGAGATCGACTGTGCACCGCCGACCGTGGCCTCCACCACGCCGATCACCGCGACCACGGGCGTCCCCCTCGGCTCCGACATCCGCATCCTCTTCAGCGAGCCCATGAACGCCACCGAGGCCGCCGCCGCCTTCTCAAGTGTCCCCGCGCTCACGGGCGATGTGAGGACACTCTCTGCGGACGGGCTGACCCTCACCGTCACCCACAACGCGTTCGCCGCGGACACGTCGTACGACGTGACGATCTCGACGGCGGCCCAGGACGACTCGACTCCCGGGAACGCGCTCGCCGCCCCGTACACGTTCACCTTCCGGACCGAGACGCCGGTGCCGCGGGCGCCCACGGGGCTGGCCGCCAACGTGACCCAGGACAGCCTCGTCCTCACCTGGGCGGCGCCCACGCTCTACGTGAACGGCGACCCCATCCCGGGGACCGCCACGCTCACGTACCATGTCTACCGGTCGGCGAGCGCCACCGGGACGTTCACGGAGGTCGGGAACGGGACCGCGCGGTCGCTCACGCAGACGGGCCTGACGCCGAACACGGCCTACTACTACCGCGTGACCGTGACGGTCGGCGGCGAGACGTCGGCGAACTCGGCGACGTTCCTCGCGACGACGGCCCCGGTGGACCAGCCCCCCGTTGACTACACCCTGATCATCGTGGGCGCGATCATCGGCGTCGTCGTCCTCCTCCTCGTGCTCTTCTTGCTCATGCGCCGGCGAAAGAAGCCGGAGGGAGAGGAGAAGCCCGCCGGAGAGGCGCCCCCGCCGCCCGAAGGCGAAGCCCCGCCCCCCGAGGGCGAGGTCCCCTCGCCGGAGAGCCTCGAGACGCCCGCGCCGGAGCCCGAGGCCCCCAAGCCCTCCGAGCCCTCCGAGCCCTCCGAGCCTCCCGGGGAGGGGAATGCGCCCCGCTAGGCGGAGCGTTCCCCCCAGGCGGGCTTCCCCCCGCCTTCCGAGTCCTCCCACTAGGTATAACTATGGCGGGCCGCCATAGAGAGTGGGGGCATCACCACCAAGAGGAGGCAGGACATGGACGCTGAGTCGAAGACCGCTGTGGGCACGGCATCACGATCGAAGCAGGCGGGCGGACGGCGCCGGTGGGGACTGGCCGTGGGCCTTCTCGTCCTCGCCGCGGTGGTCGTCCTCGTCCCCCTCACGACCACGCGGACCGTCCAGGCACTGCAGCCGGCGTTCGACACCCCCAACATCCTCGTCGACGACAGCGCCGCGGATGTGTACTCGCCGCGGATCGTCACCGCCGCCGGGGTCCTCCACGCCGCGTGGCTCGACCTGCGGAACGGCAACCTGGACGTCTACTACTCGCGCTCCTCGGACAGCGGCGCGACATGGCTCCCCTCCGTCCGGATCGATGACACTCCCCTTCCGATCGACGCCGAGGCCATGGACCTGGCGGTGAACTCGACCGGGACCGAGGTCTACGTGGTGTGGACCGACAGCCGCACCGGGAACCCGGACGTGTACGTGCGCGCCTCGAACAACGGCGGTGTCGCCTGGGGGGCGGGGGTGCGCGCCGACGACGCGGCCGTGGGGAGGCAGGCCTGGCGCCCCGCGATCGCCGTGGGCGCCACGGGCGTGGTCCACGTCGTCTGGGAGGACGACCGGAACGTCTCCTCCTCGAACCAGATCTTCTCCACAAGGTCGACAAACGAAGGAACGACCTGGGGCGACGGCCTGGTCAACAACAATGATGTGCAGGTCTCCCGCAGCGTAGGGGGCCGGATCGCGGGGTTCCCCGCGGTCACGGCGGTGGGGAGCGCGGAGGTCCACGCCGTGTGGGAGGAGTACGGGTCCGGCTCGGAGTACGTTTACGCAGGGAACTCCTTCGACGGGGGTGCCTCGTGGACCGCGTTCCAGGTCAGCACGGGCGCTGGTGGGGTCACCGCCCCGGATGTCGCCGCCACCGGCCCCGGCGGGACGGTCTTCGCGACCTGGTCCTTCCAGCCGAATGTTCCCGGGACTATCCGAGAGGTGTTCTTCGCACGGTCGACGGATGGCGGGGTCACTTGGACGCCCTCCCCCACGACAGTGAGCGACATCAGCGCGCCCCCGCCCGGCTTCCTGACCGGCGAGCCGTCGCTTTCGATGCTCCTCGGCGATCCCTACGTGGTCTGGGAGGACACGCGCAACACCTTCTACGACCTCTTCGCCTCCGGCTCGGACGATGGCGGGACGACCTGGGGTGATGGCTTCCTCAACAACAACGATGCGCGCGTGGACGACAGTGTGCTGGGAGACTTCCAGTTCCACGCCTCCACGGCGGCCTCCGTGTCCGGGTTGTACGTCTTGTGGGAGGACGACCGGAACGCGGTCGGGGTCCGGAACGACATCTACTTCGCGCGCTACGTCGTCTCCGAGGTCATGATCACGGAGTTCCGCGACGCGCCGGACGTGACGCAGGAGGTCGTGGAGATCGTCAACTTCGGCGGGAAGACGGTGGACTTCACGGGCTGGAGCCTTGTCGTGGACGGGAATCCGTACTCCCTCACGGGACTCACCTCGGTCCCGCCGATGCAGTACCGGACGGTCGGGAACTGGCTCGGTGCCACCCTCCAACCCCCCGGCTTCGCCTTGGGGGACGGCCTCCTGAACCACGGGGGCACGATCCAGATCCGGAACAACCTGGGCGTCGTCGTGGACGAGGTGCGATGGGGTCGCCTCGGTGTCGTCCCTGACCCGTTGAACACGGTCTCCTCGGCGCGGTGCTTCAACGGCGCCTCGTACGAGGACGGGTGGGCCATGGACCTCTCCACCACCTTCAACGCCCAGAACGACGGGGGCTGTGTGATCCCCAACCCCGCCTTGATCCTCAACGAGGTCCTGTACTGGGCGTCGAGCCCGGCGGCGCGGTTCGTGGAGCTCATCTACATGGGCAGCACGACCCTGAACACGACCGGCTACCGCCTCGTGGGGGGCAGCGTGTACACCATCTCCGGGGCCGCCGGCGTGACGCTCGACAGCGCGAACCGCTTCGGGATGGTCTCGAACGCGGACAACCCCCTGTTCTTCAACAACCTCCTCACCACGGGGGACAACCTCTACCTCTATGACGCGGGCTGGAACCTCCTCGACCAGGTGGGGTGGGACACGAACGCGACGCACCAGATCGGCATGAGCATCTGCCGGCAGCCGGACGGGGCAGGGACCTACGATGGGTACAACGACCCCACCAGCTGGGCGGCGAGCTGGCGCTGGCCCTGCGTCCCGACGCCGCCCCTCGTCGCGATCGGGCCCTCGCCGCAATACTTGCGCGGCGACTTCGGCGACACCGTGCGATTCAACCTCACCATGACGAACAAGCAGCTGGTCTCGGACTTCCTGGACCTGACGTACACGAGCGAGCCGAACGTCTGGCCAGTGCAGCTCTGGAACGGTGGCGACACGGCGCCTCTGGCCGACGGGGACGGGGACTCGATCCCGGACGCGGGGTTGCAGCCCCGGGAAGTCGGGGTGGACATCACCGTCCGCGTGATGGTGCCGGTCACGGTCCCGCTCTTCGAGTGCGAGTGGATCAATGTCACCGCCACGGCGTCCGCTACTGCAGCGTTCAAGACGGCCGAGCTCCTTGTCTGCCTCTATCCGTTCCTCACCGCGACGACCCTGCTGGGCCCGACGACCGTGAACGTGCTCGGCACGGGGTTTGGCGAGGTGGCCACGCTGACGCTGACCGCCACCGCCCATGGCCTGCCGGTCCCCCAGGTCGTGGCGGCGGATGTCGTCCTCATGATGGACTCCTCGGGAAGCATGGAGTGGAACGATCCCTCGGATCCCGCCTGCAACAACGAGCCGTGCCGACTCTACGCGTCGAAGAGCCTCCTCGATTGGATGGAAGATCCGGTTGACCGGGCGATCGGGGACCGGGTCAGCATTGTGGACTTCGATTCAGACTGCGAGTGGACTCCGTCGAACGACATCACTCTAGAGCACCATCTGGACTCTTTCGGCCACGACGGCAACCCGAACTACAACGATCCGAGGAACGACATCAATACAATCGACTACCTCGGTGGTACGAACCTCCTGTGCCCCCTCGAGTATGCGGAGACGGAATTCGCAACCCTCGGCTACCTGTCGCGCCAGGAGAACGGCACCTGGGTCGGGATCCTGCTCACCGACGGGGAGGACTCCCTCGGCCGGAACCTCACGGTTCAGGCCCAGGCCGATGTGCTGGCGGCCTTGAAAGTCAAAGTCTACACCATAATGCTAGATCCCCCCGCACCCCCGACTGTGAACCCCTGGCTCCTCCAATACATCGCCAGCGTCACGAAGGCGAAGTTCTACTCCGCTGCGAGTGCCTCGACTCTGATTCAGATCTTCAGGGATATTGCGATTGATATCGGCAGCGAGGCCGCACGGGACCCCTGGAATCTCACAAGCCCCATCCCCATGATGACCGAGGTTCTGCCCCCGTACATCACCGTCGATCCCTTCTCCTACCGTCTCGCGCCGGGCAACCTCATCGAGACCGATCCCTTCCCTGACTGCACCCCGCAGCCCGCCTGCTGGACCGGAGGCACCCTTCCCTGGAACGTGACCTCGATGTCCGTGAACGAGACGTGGAGCGTCTCCTTCGACATCCGGTGCAGCCTGGAGGGCACGAACCCCGTGCAGGTCGTCCCGGACTCCCAGATCAACTACCGCCGGCCGTACTACATCCCCTCGGCCACCCCGCTCATCACCGTGAACTTCCCGGACCAGCCCATCACCTGCGTCAGCATCGTCCCACCGGCCCTCACGCCTCCCAAGAACGTGACCACGAACTACGACGGTGCCTCGGGCCTGAGCCTAGGCTGGGAGCTGCCCACGATCATCCCGGACCACTACATCGTCTACCGCGCCGCGGGGACGCCGATGGGCTTCACCGACCTCAGCGTCTCCTCCCCGCAGATCGTGGGCACCCCGCCCGGTCCCTCCACGGCCTGGTCGGACCCCACCCCGCTGCCCGCGGGCCCTGGGGAGTACTACTACGTCATGCGGGCCTCGGACGCCCTCGGCTCGGACGTGAGCACGACGAGCAACACCGCCGGGGTCTTCGTCGGCACCTTGACTGCCGGCCTCAACGCGATCTCGCGCCCCCTCGAGTACTTCCCGTGGGTGGACTACTCGGGCGCGGCGCAGAACACCGTCGGGGAGTACGCCGCGGCGTTCGGCGCGACAATCCAGTACATGGACGGCGCCGGGCGGTGGCAGCCCGGCTCCGCGAACCCGACGCTCCCCTTGATCGTGGGCGACGCCTACCTCGCCACCCGCGGCGGCACCCCTGGACGCTTCGTCTTCACCGGCCTCCCCGGAGCGCACATCTCGTACGACGACCCGGCCCCGTTCGCGGGCTTCGGCCTGGTGACGGAGGCGCGGAGCGTCACCGCCACGCCGGCGGGGAACGACGTGAGCCTCGCTTGGACCGCGGCGCCCGGCGCGAGCCGGTACGAGGTCTGGCACGCCACGGCCCGGACCGGGTTCTTCGACGGCACGGCCCTCCCGCTGGCCTCGGTCGCCGGGGTCGGCTGGGTCCACCCGGGCGCCCTCCTCGCCGGCACCGAGCACTACTACCTGATCATCCCCTTCAACGGCCTGTCGCAGCGCGGCGCCTCCGCGTACACGATCGGGGTGTGGACGGCGACGTACGCGCCCCAGGACACGTTCGCGCTCCCGCTCCGGGCCACCGTGGCGGGCCTCGGCGTCGATTGGTACGCGACCGCCGTGCCCAACACGCTCGGGATCGTCTGGCTCACCGCCGGCGGGGTGTGGGTGCCCCACTTCACCGCCATGCCCGCCAGCGTCTACGACGCCTACGTGGTCCTCGGCGGCGGCTACCAGATCACCGTCGGCCCCGCGGCCCCGGTCCGGTACATCTTCGTGGGCCGTTAGGCCCACGCGGTGCCTCGCACGGATCCCTGCGGCGGTATTCAAGCGGTTCCGGCCTCCGGGGACGGGAACCCGTGCCCCGTCACCTACAAGTAGGGGAACCCGCCATCCTGGAGAGGGGTTAGAGTGGACGGGGGGTCGGCGGAGCCCTCGGGGCGGTACGGTGCGGGTCACCCGAGCCCGGCGCCGGCGGTCCGCCGAAGGCCCCCTGCGATCCTTGCCGCCGCGGTGATTGTGGCGGCCCTTCTCTCGGGATTCCCCTTCCCTCCGGACGTGGCGGCGATCACCCCTTCGTTCGACACGCCGAACATCCGCGTCGACAACACCCCGGCGGTGGTGGACTCCCCGAGGATCGCCGTCGGGGGCGGCGGCCTCTTGCACGTCGCGTGGCGGGACTTCCGGAACGGGAACGCGGACGTCTACTACGCGCGTTCCACGGACGACGGCGCGACCTGGACCCCCGCCGTCCGCATCGATGACAATCCCTGGCCCACGGACACCTACGAGTTCGACCTCGGTGCCAACGCGAGCGGGACCGAGGTCTACGTGGTCTACACGGACGCCCGGAACGGCGATCCGGATGTCTTCGCCCGCAGGTCCCTCAACGACGGCGTCACCTGGAGTCCGGGCCTGAGGGTCGACGACGCCCCGGCCGGTGTCGAGGCCCTCCGCCCCTCCATCGCCGTGGACGACGTGGGCTCGGTGCACCTCGCCTGGGAGGACTTCCGGAACGTGACGTGGTCCTACCAGATCTACCATTCCCGGTCCAGGACGGAAGGCGCCTCCTGGTCCGCGAACGTCCAGGTCTCCGACACGACCCCGGGGCGCGTGATCCAATCCCCCGCGGCCACCGCGGTGGGGGACGGAGAGATCCACGTCGCCTGGCGGGAGACCGGGTCCGGGGCGGAGGCGGCCCGGTCGGGGAACTCGTTCGACGGCGGCGCGACCTGGATCCAGGGGATCGTGGTCTCGGAGTGCTGCGGACAGGTGTTCCCGCCGGACATCGTCGCCCGCTCCCCCGGCGGACCGCTGTACGCGACATGGACGTACGAGGCGAGGACGGATGTGCTCGCCGGCCACCGGTGGGCGCAGTTCGCGCGGTCCCTCGACGGCGGCGTCACGTGGTCCGGTCCGGTCCGCCCCGACGACATCCAGCTCTCCTTCTGGGCGGTCCCCGAGTCCCCCACCGTGGCCCTCGCCGCCGGCGACCCGTACGTGGTCTGGAGCGACGACCGCTTCGGGGACCGGGGCATCTACGCCTCCGGGTCCAGCGACGACGGGGCGACGTGGGGGGACTGCCCCTGCCCCCCGGGCTCCTTCAACAACGACGCGCTCGTCGACGACGCCGCGCCGTGGACGATCCAGCAGCACCCCGCGTCGGCCGCCACCTCCTCCGCCCTCTACTCCGTGTGGGAGGACTTCCGGAACAGCGTGGACGGGGACATCTACTTCGCGCGCAATCGCATCTCCAAGGTCCAGATCACGGAGTTCCGCGACTCGTCGGACGGGACCGCGGAGGTCGTCGAGATCGCGAACTTCGGCGGGAAGGCGATCGACCTCACCGGGTACTCCCTCCGGGTGGACGGGGCATCCTACCCTCTCTCCCCGCTCGGCTCCGTCCCCCCGATGTCCTACCGGACGATCGGGAACTGGGCCGGCGCGGACCTGCGGCCTCCCGCGATCCCCCCTTTCTCCCTGGGGGACCCCCTCCTGAACCACGGCGGGACGATCCAGATCCTCGACGCCGCGGGCACCCTCGTCGACGAGGTGCGCTACGGCCAGCGCGGCGTGGCCCCCGACCCGCTGACCTCCGTGTCCACGCAGCGCTCCTTCGACGGCACCAGCTACGTCGACCAGTGGGCGATGGACCTGACGCCGACCCTCGGCGCACGGAACGACGGCGGGGGCGTCTCCGCCGCGCCGCCTCTGATCTTGAACGAGGTGCTCTACGCGGCCTCATCCCCTCCTTCGCGCTTCCTCGAGCTCTACTACACGGGGACGGGCTCGCTGGACACCACGGGCTACCGCCTCGTGGGAAACACGGTGTACACAATCCCCGCCGCGTCGGGGCAGACGCTCACCCCGGCGAACCGCCTCGGGATGGTCTCCAGCGCGGACGGCCCGGGGGCCGCCACCCTGTTCAACAGCCTCCTCGCCGCCGGAGACAACCTCTACCTCTACGACCCGGCGTGGAACCTGCTGGACGAGGTCGGCTGGTCCTCCACGCACGCCGCCGACACGAGCGTGTGCCGCCGGCCGGACGGCGCCGGGACGCACGACGGGTTCGACGACGCCTCCACCGTGGCGGCGGGGTGGAGGTTCGGGTGCGCCCCGGGCCCGCCCTCGATCGAGCTCACGCCCTCACCCCAGGTCCGATGGGGGGACTTCGGCGAGACGCTGCGGTTCACGCTCACCGCCACGAACCGCCAGACGATGCCCGACTACCTCGACCTCACCACCGCCGGCGGTCCGAACGGCTGGACCGTGGCGCTCTACGACGCGACGGACACGGCGCCGCTCGCGGACAGCCCGCTTGACGGGGACGGGGTGCCGGACACCGGCCTCCTGGGACCCGGCGCGTCGGCGGGCATCACGGTGCGCGTCACGATCCCGGGGAGCGTCCTGCTCACCGAGAGCGAGTCCGTGAACGTCACCGCCACGGCGTCCCCGCCGCTCGTCTCCCAGACCGCGAATCTCGTGGCCAGCCTGAACCCCTACCTCACCGTCTCGAAGACGCTCAGCCCGGCGGCGGTGAACGTCCTCGGCACGGGGTTCGGCGAGGTGGCCACGCTCACGCTGGAGGTCCGCGGCCGGGGCGTGCCGATCCCGCGTGAGATCCCCGCCGACGTGGTCCTCCTGGTGGACTCCTCGTGGTCCATGGACACCAACGACGGCATCAAGCTGCGCCTGCGGGCCTCCAGCAACCTCCTCGACTGGATGGCCGACCCGGCGAAGCGCCGCATTGGGGACCGCGTGGCGGTCGCGGAGTTCGCCACGGGCTGCAGCCTGCAGGGGCCGGACCACCACCTGGACAGCGTGGGCCACGATGGCGTGCCGAACTATGATGACCCGAAGGCGGACCTAGCCGCGATCATCCTCAACAAGCTCGACGGCACTCCTCCCGGTCCCGGCCACACGGACCTCCTCTGCCCCCTCGTCCTCGCGGAGCAGGAGTTCCTCTCGAGGGGGAATCCCGTCCGGCGGGAGAACGAGACGTGGATCGCGATCATGCTCACGGAGGCGCTTGGCGGCGAGGGGTTGGACGGCCAGATAGACGATGTCCTCAGCGACCCCGCCCAGGTCCGGGCCCAGGCGGCGCAGATGGGGGCGGAGGGCATCATCGTGTACACGGTGGGGATTACTACAGGTCCCACGCCGCCCGATGAGGCCCTCCTGCGGGACATCGCGGAGGCCACGAACGGGAGGTACATCGTCGGGAACACGGTGGCGTACGACTTCAACGACCTCATCTACCTCCTCGAGAACGTCACGAACCACGTCGACGGCGTCGCCGCCCTCGATCCCTGGACGCCGTCGACCCCCGTCCCCATGATCCAGGAGGTCCTCCCGGCGTACATCGAGGTCGACCCCCTCTCCTACCGCGTGGGACCGGGGAACACCGTGGAGATGGACCCCTTCCCCGACTGCACGCCGCAGCCGGCCTGCGGGTCGGGAGGCACGCTCCCCTGGAACGTCTCCTCGATCGCCGCCGGCGAGACGTGGAGCGTCTCCTTCGACGTGCGGTGCACGCAGGAGGGGACCCTGCCCGTGGAGATCGTCCCGGACTCGCAGGTGAACTACCGCCGCCCCTGGTACCTTCCCTCCGCCACCCCGCTGCTCACCCTCCCCTTCCCTGCGCAGGACATTGCCTGCATCGTCCTGCCGGCGGAGGTGCCGCGGGACGTGACCACGACCTGGGACGGCGCCACCGGGATCGGGCTCTCGTGGGAGGTCCCTTCCCCCGTCCCGGACCACTACCTCGTCTACCGGGTGGCGGGGTCGCCGCGCGGCTTCTCCGACCTCTCGAGGAGTTCGGGGCTGATCGTGGCCCGGCCGCCCGGGACGGCGACGAGCTGGGCCGACCTGGCGGGGTTCTCGGGGCCGGGGGAGTACTTCTACGTGATGCGCTCGTCGAACGCGGCGGAGACGGACCTCAGCGCCACGAGCAACACCGCCGGGGTGCACATCGGCACGCTCAATGCCGGCCTCACCGCCATCTCGCGCCCCCTGGAGTACTTCCCGTGGGTGGACTACACGGCACCGGGCCTCGACGACACGCTCTCCGAGTACGCGGCGAGGTTCGGGGCCGCGAGGATCGACTTCCTCGACGCCGCCGGCCGATGGCAGCGGGGCGCTGGCGAAACCTTGTCCGTCGGCGACGCGTACGTCGTCACCCGGGGCACGCCGGGCCTGTTCGTCTTCACCGGCCTCCCCGGTTCCCACATCCGGTACGACGACGCGTCCGCCTTCGCGGGCTTCGACCCCGCCATGGACGCGCGCAGCCTCGAGGCGACGGTGGCGGGGGACGACGTCCTCCTGGCCTTCGACCAGCCTCCGGGCATGGTCGGCGGGACGTACGAGGTATGGTACTCCCCGACGCGCACCGGCTTCTTCGACGGCACGGCCACGCTCTTGTCGGCGGTGTCCGCCCCGGGCACTCCCACCGTGACGGTGTCGCATGTTGACGCCCTCCTCCTCGGGGGCGAGAGCTACTACATGGTGATCCCCGTCAACGCCGCGGCCCAGACCGGCGCCTCCTCGTACAGCGTCGGCGTGTGGACGAAGCTCCTCGCGGCCCACGACACCCTCGCCCTCCCACTGCGGCCGGACGTCCCGCGGGCAGTCTCGTGGTACGCGGACGCGATCCCGGGCGCGCTCGGAATCCTGTGGCTCACAACCGATGGGGTGTGGGTGCCCCACTTCACCGCCATGGAGGCGGGCGTGTACGATGCCCCCGTCGCGCTGGGCTCCGGGGTCCAGGTCTCTGTCCGGAGCGCCGCGCCGGTCCGGTACGCGTTCGTGGGCAGCTAAGCGGAGCGAGCGCTACGCTGGCGAACTTCTTCGCGGTCTGGGCAAGGACCTCTCCGCTGACCAGCGGATGGACTACTACCGCGACGCGAACCACGCGGTCACGAAGACGGTCAAGGATGTCGCGAGCACGGCGTTCGCCTCGTACGTAGTCCGCGACGGGGAGCACATCGCGCTGCGCTAAGCGCTCGTCTAGGGTGCGAAGTCAGTACCCTTGACACAGCCGCTGGGCCCGACGGAGCGGGGATAAGCACGTATACGCATGAGGTGCGCATCCACTATCCGATGTATGGGTCACATACGTGATTCTGGTTTTCAGAAAGATGGGCGCTTATGTAGGCCCGAACGGTTTATCCTCCAGGGATACTATGCTGAGACGAAGAGCAGCGTCAGGTGTGCTGGTGGCGGTGATGGTGGGTGTGCTCGCGGCGGGGATCGCGAGGGCCGGGACGTGGGGAACGGTGCATGTCGACCACAACACGATCTCTTACGGCACGCAGTGCGTCTCACTGCGCTACCTGTCCTATGTGGATGGCGAGTACCAGGCGGACGGGACGACCACCTTCCAGTGGAGGATCAACAATGGCGACTGGCGAGAAATGACGAACGTCTACGAGACGACGACGGGGCACTACAACTTCGACTTCACTGTGACGCCCGATACTCCGGGACCCGGCGACAACCTGTACATCGTAGCACACGACAGCTCTGGTGATTCCACCTGGTACTGTTACCGTTAGACGGGAGACCACCGCTTCCGTTGTCTCCCCGAGCCCAAGAAAGAACGCCGGAAACGAAAAGAACCCAGGCGCCGTTACCAGCATGGCCCGAAGGACCACCCCATGGATGCTCTGACGTGTCGTCGGGAAACACCGACGGACAGGCCGAACTCAAGGCACGAGTCGTGGCGAGGCGTTGCCGGGTACGTGGACCGGCGGCCGGAGGGTTCGAACTCGATCCCGTCCGGAAAGGTGGGGGGCCCGGCGCGCAGTGGCCCGACCCTGCTTGCCGTTGCGTCCCTGCTCCTCTTTGTCGGGGTTCTTCCCTGGTCGCCCCCTCCGGCCGGCGCGATCACGAACTGGACGATCGAGCAGGTCGCCCTGGACGGCTGGCCCGCGATCCAAAGCCTCGCTCTTGATTCAAGCGGGACCCCGCATGTCTTCTTCCAATCCAGCCAAGTGCTCCGATACGCCACTCGCATGGGCCCAGCCATGTGGAACTCCGAAGACATCGCGCCCATCAACGTGAGCGGACCGGGCGGCGCCGTTTGGGGTGGCTTGGTTATCGACCGATTCGATCAGGCTCATGTCGTCTGGTGGCCCAACGACAACAACAACGCCGAGTTGTGGTATGCCCGGCGCGATCCCAGCGGGTGGACGACGCAGCAGGTGGACGCATGGCTGGGCGGCGGGCCGGAGCCGTGCATCGCCGCAGACCGCATGGGGTGGCCGGGCATCGCCTACACGAGAAAGGAGGCCAACGGCAGTCACGATCTCCACTTTGCCCGGTGGAACGGGACAGTCTGGCTCTTCCAGACCATCGACTTCGGCGTCGTTGCCCAGCACTGCCGGCTCCAGTTTGACTCACTCGACCGGCCGCAGGTTAGCTACTACGACTTTCCCCTCACAAACGGTACGGTTCGCCTGAAGTACGCCTCTTGGACCGGGCTTGCATGGGCTATCCAAACGATCCGGCCGCAACCCTTCTCGGGCTATTCCCCCGTGGACCTCGCCCTCGACGCGATGGATCGCCCGCACGTTAGCGACCACGAGGGCGGCGGCAGCTCGGGGTCCCTCCTCCACATCCAGGGGAACGGGACCGGCTGGGCAACAACCCCCGTGGACTCCCCCCGCGTCGGATCGGACACGGCGATTGCGCTGGACTTGGGCGGCAAGCCCTACATCAGCTACAATCTCGCGGACGGCCCCCTGAACCGCACGCTGATGGTCGCGCGCTGGAACGGGACGGCCTGGTCCAACGACACGGTGGATAGCGGCGTGCGCGTCGGAGTATTGAACGACATCGCCATTGATCTCCAAGGGCGTGTCCATGTGGCGTACATGGACAATCTTCTGTATATCGTGAAGTATGCGCTCGGAACCCCGAACGATGCCCCCCCGGTCTCGGCCGTGAACGCCCTCTCGCCCTATTGGTGGAGTTCCTCCCCCCTTGCTCTCCAAGCCACCGCCTCCGACCCGAACGGCCCCGTCGCCTGGGTCGACCTCCACTACCGCTTCGACGGCGGCCCAGGCTGGGGTCCCTGGACCTCCTTCGGGACGGACCTTGCCGCCCCCTGGCAGTGGTCCTTCCCCTGGCCCGGCGGGGAGGGCCGGTACGAGTTCTACTCCCAGGCCTTCGACGGCGCGGAGTGGGAGCTCCAGGCCCCGCTCGCGGACACCGCCGCCGGGTACCGGATCCCCCGCGACCCGCCGCGCAACGTCACGACGACGTGGGACGGCACCACGGGGGTCGGACTGTCCTGGGACGCCCCCGCCGTGGCTCCCGACCACTACCTGATCTTCCGGGCAGAGGGCGATCCTCGTGGCTTCGCGGAACTCACGAGTGCGGCGGCCTACGATGTCGCCTATCCCCCCGCCACCGCGTGGAGCGACCCGGACGCCCTCGCCGGGCCCGAGGAGCGGTACTACGTCCTGCGCGGGGCCGACGCCGCCGAAACGGACCTCAGCCCCACAAGCAACACCGCCGGCGTCTTCGCAGGAACCCTGCGCGGCGGTCTCACCGCCGTCTCCCGCCCTCTGGAGTACTTCCCCTGGGTGGACTACGCCGCCCCCGGGCAGGACGACACGCTCGCGGAGTACACCGCCGCGTTCGGGGCCACGCGCATCGACTACCTGGACACTGCGGGCACCTGGCAGGTCGGGAGCTCGCAGACGCTGGCGGTGGGCGACGCGTACCTGCTCACCGGTACCCTGCCCGGCACCTTCGTCTTCACCGGCCTCCCGGGCTCGCAGATACAGTACGATGAGGGGCCCGCCGGGTTCACCCTGGCGGAGGCCCGGAGCCTCACCGCCACCGTGGCGGGGGACGACGTCGCCCTCACGTGGTCTGCGCCCGCCGCCGTGGCCTCCCTCGCCAGCCTGGAGGTGTGGCACGGGACCACCCGCACCGGGATCTTCGATGGCACCGCCAACCCCCTCGCCTCCCTCCCCACCGCCACCATGGCGTTCACGCATGCCGGCGCCCTCCTCGGCGGAGACGAGCACTATTACTGGATCGTCCCGCGCGACCTGAGCGGGGAGCTCGCCGCCTCCACGTACAGCGTCGGCGTGTGGGCGAAGACGTTCCGGACCCAGGATACCCTCGCGCTCCCCCTCCGGCCGGACGTCGCGCAGGCGGTTTCCGGGTACACCGACACGATCCCAGGTGCGCTTGGGATCCTCTGGCTCACCGCCAGCGGCGCGTGGGTGCCGCACTTCACCGCCATGGCGGCGGGCGTGTTCGACGCCCCCGTGGCCGTGGGCTCCGGGGTCCAGATCTCCGTCCGCAGCGCTGCGCCGGTGCGGTACGTGTTCGTGGGCGGATGAGAGGAGCGCGCGCGATGCTGGGGAGCTTCCTGGCAGTCTGGGGCAAGGGGCTCTCCGCCGAACAGCGGATGGACCGCCACCGCGACGCGAACCACGCGATCACGATAACGGTCGAGGGCAACCCGAGCACGGCGTTCGCCTCGCACGAGCTCCGCGACGGGCAGTACATCCAGTCTCGATACGCGCTGGTCTGAACTGCCTCGGATTGGGGGTAGATACCTCTTTATGCGGGACACTTCCTTCCACTCCCCATGATGCGCCGGCCGACCCCCGACGTGACGCTGAGCACGGCCGAGATGGTGCGGGATCTTCTTCGTCGTGCCGCGGTCCCGGTGAGCCGCAACTGGCTCCTCACCGAGCTCCATGCCCGGGGCCGGGGGACGACGCGGCCGCGCCTCAACTCGCTCTCCTTCTTCCTCGACCTCGGCTTGGCGGTGGAGGGATCCAAGGGCATCCAGTGGACGCACAGCGCGAGCGCGAGCCTGCGGGACGCCGCATCGGCGGGGCGGACGCTGTGAGGAGCCATGCCCGCCTTCCGGCCGAGCAGCGTCCGCATCCATCCCGACCTGGAAGGGGTGTACGCGCAGATCGAGCGGAAGGCCCGCGGCGGGTCGAAATCGGACGCCACGCCGTGGCGGGCCTTCTTGCGATGCGTCGAGAGCGTCCGGCGGGACGGCCAGTGGGGAGAGGTGATCCCCCGCATCCCGTCATTCGCCTTGTCAATGGTCGGACTCATCATGGTTCTTGCGTCTCCACTCGCGGGAGACGATGGTACTCTCAAACTAGTTGTCGACATTATTGGGCTCTCCGCAACTTTCCTTGGCCTAGGCTTCATGCTATTGCACAGCAAGGCCGAGCCTGAGAACACGCTCAGTAAGGTAGCGAAGATAACGAGGACGGTCGAGTGGGTAGCAGCGATAATCGCATTGACTCTCGACACCTTAACAATCGGGTCCCGTGCGATAAGGGGTGAATATTACAAATGCTAGTCGAGCTGCCGACATCAGCCAAGAGGCCTTCCACGCACGATACCGATTTGGGGTCGCGTGGAAGGCTCTTGTATCGCCATGTGTCAAAAAGCGCACGGGACTTTGAGAAGGTTGCGATGATTCTGTTTGTGCCTGGACTCACTTTCTTGGCTTTGCCCCTGGCCATGTGGCTGCGGAACGATGCCCCTAGTGGGATTGTCTTCTTCTCAGCGCTAGCACTGGCAATGGTACTTTACGGGCTGATTTTCATCAGGCCCCGGCCCTTTCAAGTATTCGATCAGGGACTCGTAGTTCCCACCATAGGGCTGTTGGGCACACTCTTCGGGTCTGGATGGATTCCTTTTGTCCAGCTAGCCAGCGCGCGTTCGATCAAAACCTCGACCGGTGTGGAGCTTGTTCAGCTGAAGACCCTCTCGGGTAAGAGGTATGAGATACCGATGTTCCAGATCGGGGAGGAAGGACTAGACCTGATTCGCATCGGGGCGGAAGGCAAGCTTGGTCTCAGGCATCCCACGTGACTCAGCATGAGTCTTGCAACGTCACTCCGTTGGTCGCGGTTTTGGAAAATGGGGCGCACCTGTGTCACACGTGCCTCAAGTCTCACGTGAACTGGACGGTCCTCACTTCCTGGTCGGAGCTCGTGGTACAGACCGGGTCGGAGGTTATCTGCGCCAGCCAAGTGACCTGTACGGTGTA
>Ga0209342_10001229_pt1 | contig 28865 bp, 19 predicted proteins | sample RifCSP16_2_FD_184023 | JGI IMG/M metagenome (GOLD analysis project Ga0209342, IMG submission 184023) | Soil microbial communities from Rifle, Colorado - Rifle CSP2_sed 16_2 (SPAdes) (version 2) | ecosystem: Environmental > Terrestrial > Deep subsurface > Rock core/Sediment | place: Rifle...
CAGGTCATGACGGATGTCAAAGGATTCCCAGGATTGGGAGAGATCCAGTTCGCGGAAGGGGATCGCCTTCAGTCCTTTCGTGTCATAGCGGTAAGCATTGCCGGGAATGGAAAGGCCTTGCTCGCCCCAAAGCTTGATTATATCAAACGGTGCGGTGATGATGTCCGAGCCGAGGCTCAAGGCATACAGGAAGTGGTCAAGGCTCCTTACGCTGGCGGTCAACACCTCCACATGGCCGTCGCCCTTCTTGTACATCCTGAGGATGTTGGCGATAAGGTCCATGCCGTTCTCTCCCCGGTCGTCGAGCCTGCCGATGAAGGGTGAGAGGAACACCTGGCCTTTCCGCGCGCCCTGTGTGGCCGCATAGACCGCTGCAGCCTGTTCCTGCGTGAACACCAGGGTCATATTCACCCGAAGACCCGCCTTAACCGCCGCGTGCGCCGCCTTCAGGCCTTCCCGCGACGTGGGGAACTTGATGTGCGCGTTCGGAGCCCAGGTGAACATCTCCCTGCCCTGCTTCAGCATGTCGTCCGCCGACGTATCGGCATCAGCATAGACCTCGATCGAGACCGAGCCCTGCGGCAGAAGCGAAGAGGCGGTGTTGATGACGCCGCGGTAGAACGTGAATATTTCGTCCCTGCTGAACTTGTTTCCCTGCAAAAGCCGTTTCCTGGCTTCGGGGTTTTTCGCGATGAGTGTGGGATTTGTGGTCTGTCCGTCGAGAAACCCGATCTGCTTCAGCACTGCCTTTGTTTCCTCGGGATTTCCGCCGTCCAGAAAGAGCCTTGATCTCATGTCCTTCGGTCGCATGGCGTCCTCCTTAAAGTACTTTATAGTCCAGCTCTTAGAATTATGAGCAGCGTTCGCAGAAATCTAAATAAGCAGAATTTCACGCCAAGTCGCCAAGACGCAAAAAAATAAGATAGATCCTGGATTTACGCTTCTCTTTGCGTCCTTTGCGGCGAGAGACGCCTGTATCTTTAGAATTGATTCATGTCTTGTTGGTCTGAGGCAATGCCTCGCTCAATGTTATTATTACTGCACTGCATGTCCGCCGAACTGGTTCCGCATCGCGGATATGAGCTTGCCCGTATAGCTTGGGTTTTTCTGTGACTGGAGACGGAAGTCGAGCGCGCCCTTGATGATCGGCATGGGAACTCCGAGTTCCTTTCCTGCCTCGACGGTCCACATCCCTTCCCCGCTCTGGGCAGCCGATCCCGAGATTTCCCCGAGCTCCTCTCCATACTGTACAAAGGCGGCCTGCAGCCAGCCCACGAGCCGGGATTCGATCACACTCTTATGATTGTATACGTCGGTTATCTTCAGGAGATCGAGCCCGAACTCGGACGCCTTCAAGACCGCGAACCCCTCTGCCAACGCCTGCATCATGCCGTATTCTATGCCGTTGTGCACCATTTTCACGAAGTGTCCTGCGCCGCTCCGGCCCATGTACCCGTATCCGTCGGGAACGGAAAGGTCCCGGAACAATGCCTCAAACTTTTGAAAGACCTCTTTCCTGCCGCCTGCCATGATGCACGCGCCGCTCCGTGCGCCTGCCGGACCGCCGCTCACTCCGGCATCGAGGAAGTCAATGCCCCTGGCTTCCAGCTCTTTCGAGCGACGGATCGATTCCTTGTAGGGTGAGTTGCCTCCGTCGATCACGGTGTCTCCCTTCGCGAGAAGCGGCATGAGTTCTTTCAAAACAGGGTCTACCGCTTGATAGGGGACCATGATCCAGACCAGACGCGGCGGAACAAGGGCTGATACGAGCTCCTTGAGAGAACCGGCCGGCCGCGCTCCGCGCTGCGCGATTTTTCGAACAGGTTCCTCGCTCCTGTTGTAGACCACAACGTCGTGCTTCCTATCCAGAAGCAACTCGACCATGTTGTAGCCCATTTTCCCCAAGCCGATGTATCCGAGTTTCATGATATACCTCCTCTTTGCTTTCCGACGTTAAAGCAGGCTTGACCGGACAGCATGGTCCTGACACTCTATCTCCACTCATGAATATCCAGTCTACAGTTTATTATAACGTCTTTTTCTCCATGCACTCTTTTTCTATAGCCGCAACCTTGTCTAATCGTCTCACATGCCGCTCCGCTCCCGAGAATTTTGCCGACAGGAAGGCGCGCACAAGCTCTTTTGCCAGTTCCAGGCCGATTACGCGCGCGCCGAGACAGAGGACGTTCATATCGTCATCCTCAACTCCCTGGCGGACGGAAAACGTGTCATGACATACAGCCGCACGAATTCCGGGAAACTTGTTCGCTGCAACGCTTGCGCCCACACCGCTTCCGCATATCAGGATCCCCCGGTCGGCCTTTTGTCCGCGCACTGCCTGGGCGACAGCACGGGAATAGTCCGGGTAGTCCACGGCTTCGCCGCTGAATGTTCCCAGATCGCCGGGAGTGTGGCCGGTCTGTTCCAGGTATGTCACCAGCTCCGCCTTGAGCAGGAATCCACCGTGATCCGCTCCGATAGCGATCTTCATAGATTCATGCGTCTCCCCGTCTCCGTTTGAACTTCTGATAGAGCACCGGCACAAGGGCGAATACGCCGAGCAAGGCAAAGGACCCGAGTACGCGGGGTGAAACGACCTCGCTCATGCTGTTGATCGCGGCAATGCTTGCGCCGGCGTTGCAATATACGAAACTGCCGGGGATAATGCCGATCATGGTCCCGAGAAAGAAGGTCCTCAAGGGCAATCTGGTCAGGCCCGCGCCCAGGTTTATGAGGAAAAAGGGGAAGACCGGGACCAACCGAAGAAAGAGCAGATAATTGAATCCTCTCGTCTCGAGTTCGGTGTTGATCTTTTCAAGCCGGGTTCCAAACTTGTTCTGGATCACGTCGTGGAACAGATAGCGGGCCACCAGGAAGGCCAGGGTCGCACCCACCGTGGCGCCGATATTGACGTACAGAGTCCCCATGACAGCGCCGAATACGGCGCCTGCCGCGAGGGAGAGGATCGCCGCTCCGGGAAGAGAAAGAGCGGTTTGCACGATATAGGCGATGATGAAAATCGCTATCATGGCAAATTGATGGCGCTCGGAGAATTCGACCAGTGCGGACCGGTTAGACTTTAATGAAGCCAGGGTCAGATATTTCCCCAGATCAAAATAAAAGAAAAGCGCGCCCAGGAGCACGACGGCTGCGACAACCGAGATCTTCTTCTTATTCATGACAGCTCCTTGTTTTGAACGGCCCATTGATCGCCCGGCAATGAGTTGCCTGTCGATGCATCATCCGACCTGATCTTGCTTATGACGTTGCAACGCGGTCAGCTTCATCATTGTCTTAATCGCACCAGCACCACTGGATCATCTCGGCGACAAGCGCCGTCCAGCCGGTTTGGTGGCTTGCTCCAAGTCCCCTGCACGTGTCCCCGTGATAATACTCATAGAAATGAACAAGGTCCCTGAAGTGCGGATCGTCCTGATATTTTTTTTCCTCGCCGTGGACGAACCGTGCGCCCTTTTCATCCTTTACGAAGACGGCCGTCACCCGCTGGGACAGTTTTACCGCAACCTCCATGAGGTTCATGCTGTTCCCGGCGCCAGTGGGGTATTCGACCTTCAAAGAGTCGCCGTAATAGCGATGATATTTCCTGAGCGCCTCGATGAAGAGATAATTGATGGGGATCCAGATCGGGCCGCGCCAGTTCGAGTTGCCGCCAAACAGGGATGTTTTCGATTCGGCCGGCTCATAATCGACGCGGTGCTCCATGCCGTCAAGCCGCAGGACATACGGGTTGTCCCTATGGTACTTGGAGATCGATCTGATCCCTCCCGGCGACAGGAATTCGTTCTCATCGAGCATCTTCTGGAGGATCCTGACCAGTCGCTTTTTCGGCACGAGGGAGAGCAGAACGTCATGCCCCTCCTGAAGCTCTTCGATAACCAGATATTTATTCAAGTCCCTGCGGTTGTTCCTGAACCACTGAAGCCTTTTTTGAAATCCCTTCATCCGTGTCAGAACATCTTTCGAGACGACCGAGACCGCCAGAAGCGAGGTCAACCCCACCAGAGAGCGTACCTTGAGCGGGATGGCGCTGCCGCCAGGCAGGTGGAGGGCATCGTAGTAGAACCCGTCCTCCTCGTCCCACAGACCCTCTTCGCCGAACTGGTTCTGAGACTCGGCAATGTGGACGAAATGCTCATAGAACTTGGACGCCACGTCCTCGTAGGCGTCGTCTTCCCGGGCGATCTCAAGCGCCATGTCCATCAGGCTGAGCGAATACATGGCCATCCAGCTCGTGCCGTCGGCCTGCTCCATGTGGCCGCCACCCGGGAGTGGCCTGCTCCGGTCAAAGGCGCCGATGTTGTCGAGCCCCAGAAATCCGCCCTGGAAGATATTGTTCCCTTCTGAGTCCTTCCGATTGACCCACCACGTGAAGTTAAGCAGGAGCTTCAGGAATATCCTCTTAAGAAACGCAACATCGCCCGTTCCGAAGCGCTCTTTTTCGATCTGATATACTTTGAGCGCCGCCCAGGCATGAACGGGAGGGTTCACATCACCCAGGTTCCATTCGTAGGCCGGGAGCTGGCCGTTCGGATGCATGTACCATTCCCGGGTGAAGAGAATGAGCTGTTTTTTGGCGAAATCGGCGTCGATCAGGGCGAGCGGGACACAGTGGAACGCCAGGTCCCAGCTTGCATACCAGGGATATTCCCATTTGTCCGGCATGGAGATCACGTCGCGATTGAACAAATATTTCCAGTCGCTGTTTCGCCCCTGCTTTCTGCCCTCCGGGGGAGGCGGCTGGCCGGGGTCTCCGTTCAACCAGGCTTCAAGTTCGTAGTTATAGTACTGCTTGTTCCAGAGCAATCCGGCAAAAGCCTGGCGCTGCACCGGGATGACATCACCCACCGGACTGTCCGGCGCGAACTGGGCATAGAATTCATCTGCCTCGGCGATCCGCTGTTTGAAGACCTCATCGAACTCCGGTCCAAAAGGATTCTGTTCGATCTTTTCCTTCCCGAGACGCAGCTTTATGGTCCAGGATGCTCCCCCTGCGAGATCAATGCGATGCACTACGGCGCTCTTTGTCCCGTTTCTTTTTTCTTTGAAGAGTTTGTAGTTGTTATCGATGACCGCGTTATGGAAAGCATCCTTGACATAGGGTGACGCATTGGGCCTGCGATACAGAATCTCCGTGTTCGTTTCATTCTCCGTGAACAGCATGGCGTCGCCCTTTTCACTGTAGAGATAATGTGTCCCCATCTCTTCGTGAACGCATTCCAGCGTGTTCCATCGTGTTTCCGTACCATGCAGTCTGATATCGGGCCTCGTCTTTATCTTGCCGAAGGCCCAGGTGTTCCTGAACCACAGGGTCGGCAGGACCGTGATCGCGGCCTGCTCTTTTCCACGGTTGAAGGTGCTGATCCTGACAAGGATGTCATCAGGAGCAGCTTTGGCATATTCGATGAAAACGTCAAAATACTTATTATCGGCAAAGACGCCTGTATCCATGAGTTCATATTCCGGGTCCAGCCGTGTTCGCTTCCCATTTGTCGAGAGAAGGTCCTGGTAGGGAAATTCCGCCTGAGGATATTTGTACAGATACTTCATATAGGAATGGGTCGGCGTGTTGTCGAGATAGTAATACAGTTCCTTGACGTCTTCCCCGTGGTTGCCTTCTTTGCTGGTCAGCCCGAAGAGCCGCTCCTTCAGGATCGGGTCCCTCCCGTTCCAGAGGGCAACAGAGAAACACAGGTCCTGGTTGATGTCCGAGATGCCTCCCAGGCCGTCCTCGCCCCATCGGTAGACGCGCGAGCGGGCGTGGTCGTGAGGGAAATAGGCCCAGGCCTCTCCATCCGCGCTGTAGTCCTCGCGCACCGTGCCCCACTGTCGCTCGCTCAGGTAGGGGCCCCATTTCTTCCAGAAGACGCGGTGCGCCGCATTCTCCGCCAGTCTTTTATCCTCGACAGTAATCGTGCTCCTGTTCATCCACCCTCCGCTGTCCAGAGCTGTAGACGCGCTCAGCCTCCCGTGGAGAATCCCGGATACAGCAGCATCCCGCCGTCCACATAGATCGTGGTCCCGGTGATGTAGTCCGCCTCGTCCGATCATACCCCTTCTTCTACTTCCGCTGCCATTTCAGCCACGCCGTAAAGAGCTTCTTCACGAACGGCGTGAGTCGCGTCCTGTTGTGCGCGTCGGCGAGCTTCTTGATTGCCTCTGCCTGCGTGGGGTAAGGATGGATGGTCTTTCCGATCGATGAGAGGCCGAGTCCGGCGGTCATGGCGAGGGAGAGCTCGTTGATCATCTCGCCGGCATGACGGGCGACCACGGTCGCTCCGAGAAGCTTATCACTGCCCTTTTTCAAATGCACCCTTGCAAAACCCTCTGTTTCGCCGTCCAGGAGGGCGCGGTCGATGTCGGACAGCGGCACCGTCAGGGTCAGCACGTCGATCCCCTTGTCCTTCGCCTCTTTCTCGTACATGCCAACGTGCGCAACTTCCGGGTCCGTGTAGGTGCACCAGGGAATGACAAGCGCCGAGGTCTTCTGCCTCGCCAGGAACAGTGCGTTGGCTATCACGATACGCGCCATGGCATCTGCCGTATGGGTGAACTTGTAGGGAAAGCAGATGTCCCCAGCGGCGTACACGCGCGGGTTCGAGGTCTGGAGCCGCTCATTCACCTTCACTCCCTCGCGGGGATCGTACGTTATGCCCGCCTTCTCGAGATGAAGCCCATCGACGTTCGGGGCCCTGCCCACGCCCACGAGAATTTCATCGAAGGGCAGCTCCGCGTTTTTTCCGTCCTCTTCAACGATGACGATTTTATTGTCCCCTTTCTTCACGGCTGCCAGGATCTTCGCCCGAAGCCTCAGTTTGATACCGTCTTTAATGAGGGCGTTACGCACGATTTCCGCGGCATCGGCGTCCTCTCGCGGCAGGACGTGTCCGCCCCGCTGGAAAATGGTGACCTGGCTCCCCATGCGCGCGAAGGCCTGGGCCAGTTCGCAGCCGATGGGACCGCCGCCGATGACCGCCAGCCTGCGCGGGAGCTCGGTCAGCCAGAAAACGTTCTCATTGGTCAGGTAGCCCGCCTCCGCAATGCCCGGAATGGGCGGTGCCGCTGCGCGCGCGCCCGTGCAGATAGCGGCCTTTTTGAAGCGAAGGTGTTTCCCGTCCACCTCAACGCTGTCCGGCCCCGTGAATTTTCCCCGGCCGATGAAGACGTCGACACCGAGTTCTCTGCTGTAACGGTCTGCCGAATCGTGGAAACTGATCCCTGCCCTGATCCGGCGCATGCGCTCCATGGCCTTGCCGAAATCGACGGACACATCCGAACCGCAGGTCACTCCGAATTCTCCGGCTGTCCTGACGTCAGAGGCGGCCCGCGCCGTCCTGATGATCCCCTTTGACGGGACGCACCCCACGTTCAGGCAGTCGCCGCCCAGGAACTGACGTTCGATGAGCGCGACCCTGGCTCCCAGGCCGGCCGCTCCGGCGGCGGTCACGAGACCGGCGGTGCCCGCGCCGATCACCACGAGGTTGTAGCGGGACGCCGGCTCAGGGTTTTTCCACTCAGGCGGATGAACGTTGTTGACGAGTGTCTGATTGTTCCTGTCCTGAGGAAACACAAGAGATTGTTCCATGATTATGCCTCTTCCCCTCTTCCGGGTAGACTCAGGCGGTTTCCCGCCTAAGCCCCCCTCAGACCCGCACGTGCCAATTCACGCATGCGGTTCCTCATGTCATAGCTTCGCCAAGTAAGCAGAGTGAACGACTCTCGCCGGTGCTAATGGATAAACGCTCAGAAGCCGCTCGAATTTCTCCCATGAGAGATATTTGCCTCGCGTCCTTTGTCCCTTTCCTTGTCTCTGCAATCCGGAGTTGTCGGTTTAACTTGATCGTGCCGCATTACGATTATGCCTTTTTCCACTTCCTGTATGAAACAAACGTTAAAATAACGAGTATTCCCAGTGCCGGTAAAAGTACGTAATCAAGATATGGTGTGAACGCACTCAACCCCGTCACGCTGAGCAGTCCTGCCAAGACAGGGGTGAAACAACATATTCCCACTACCATGGTGCCGGTAATCGCCAAATAGAAGCGCTTTTTTAATGGCCGTATTTGCGGTTCTTGCATAATCCATCCTTATTTCCATCGAAACCATTCTGCAGAGATCGCCTTCAGGTCCTCTCTTTCCTGCGAAAATCAGGTGTAGCCTTCCCTTTAATTCTATTTTAGCATATGATAATATATAGGAGCGTACCCCGCTGAGTATGTAATAGTCCTTACAAACGACTTTTTCATGGATATAAAGCATCTTCCTTAACGGGAGGGGGAGATTTGGCACCGAAAAAGGGTGCCGTAAAGATCACGAAGCTGACACCCCAGGGCAATGAGATAATCCTTGACATTTTTTCGGGCGGGACCGTGTTCGGAGAGATAGCGGACATGGAGCCCCGGGAACGGAACGAGTCCGCGATCGTTGTAGAGAACGGACTCATCTGCATAATGACGAAAGAGAATTTTGACCGTCTCGTCCAGGTGGTGCCCGGATTGTCCGTCAGAATGACCAGAATGATCGGCCTGAAACGCTGGAAGATCGAGAACAAGCTGCTCGACCTCCTCTACCGGACCGTCGAACAACGGCTTGCCATGACCTTTTTGAACCTGCTCCCCCGGCAGTGGGTGTTTTTCAGGAGGATGTCCTTTCGTGAAATACGCGCACGATTTTATAGGTGAATGCATCGGCGCCTTCATTGTTGTCTTCTTCGAATTATAGCAGTGGCATTCCGGGAAAGAAACTAATCGTTTCCCCCGATCGGATTTCTACTGAAGTGGAATAAGTCATTAAACATCAACGGGAGGTTTGCATGTCGCGGACGGTATTCTGGGAGCAGGAAACCCTGAAAAAGGAAAGGATCGAGACGGTCCAGATCAACATCGGCAACCGGTGCAACCAGGCCTGCACCCACTGCCACATCGGCGCGTCGCCCGCAGGCAACGAGAACATGGCTGGCGATATAGCCGGGAAGATCCTCGACAAACTCCAGTTGTTGGACGTTGAAAACGTTGAGTTCACGGGAGGCACGCCCGAGATGAACCCCAACCTGCCGCTGTTCATCGAAACGCTTGCCCGCCTGGGTAAAAAGGTCACGGTCAGGACAAGCCTCACCATCCTCGACCTGCCCGAGTACGCGCACTATGCCGATCTCTACCGGAAGCACGGCGTCAGACTTATTGCGTCGCTCCCGAGCACCTTTGAAGACCAGACTGACGCGCAGCGGGGCAAAGGTGTTTTCCGCACGAGCATCGACGTGCTGAAGAGACTCAACAATATGGGATACGGAACGGACGGACTGAAGCTCGACCTCGTGTATAACGCCGTTGGAGATTTCTTGCCTCCGGAACAAACGAAACTCGAACGGGAATACAAGCAGATACTCAGGGACCGGTATGGGATCGCTTTCAACAGCCTGATGACCATCGTCAATACACCGATCAAGCGGTTTAAACAGGACCTGGTACGCCAGGGAAAACTTGACGAGTATATGAAGGGATTATTCGATAATTTTAACCCCGAAACTCTAAGGCGGGTTATGTGCCGGCAGCTCATTTCCGTGGATTACCGGGGTAATGTCTATGACTGCGATTTCAACCTCGCCCTGGGAATCAGGATCAAGGGGTATGAGCAGACGAAATTCTGGGACATCGATTTCTCCGATTTTACACCGGAGATAACCTGCGATGAGCATTGTTATGCCTGCACCGTGAACCGGGGAAGCAGTTGCCAGGGCGCGCTGATGAATGAGGAAAACGATTTCGACGTGAAGCGGAACGTCCGGCATTATTACGGTGACGTGGTCAAAACCACCGCCGATCTCAAGACAACGGCCTGCTGCACGCCGGATTCCATGCCGGAACATGTGCGCGCGGCCCTACCGTACATCGCCGACGAGATCAAGGAGCGCTACTATGGCTGCGGATCTCCCATCCCCCACGTTCTGGAAGGACTGAAGGCCCTCGACCTCGGGTGCGGCACCGGCAGGGACAGCTATATCATGTCGAAGCTCGTAGGCGATAAAGGCTTCGTGTACGGCATCGACATGACCGAAGCGCAAATCCGCGTGGCGGAAAAATATCTTGATGTGCAGACGAAGCGGTTCGGATACACAGAGCCCAATTGCAGGTTTATCTTCGACGACATCGAGCATGCGAAACAACATTTCCCGGCCGGATCCCTCGACCTCGTGATCTCCAACTGCGTGATCAATCTCGTTGAAGACAAGGAGACCATCATCAGGCAGATATATGAAATGCTGAAACCCGGCGGAGAGTTCTATTTCTCCGACATCTACGCAGACCGGAGGATACCGGAGGCATTGAAAAAGGACCCCGTGCTCCACGGAGAGTGCCTGGGCGGAGCATTGTACGACAAGGATTTCGTTCGCATCGCCAGAAAAACGGGATTCGCCGACCCACGCGTTATGTCCCGGCGCAGGATCGACATTTCGAACGAGGAAGTCCGCGACCGTGTCGGAAACATCCGCTTCTCGTCCATAACCTACCGGCTCTGGAAAATCGAGGGCCTCGAAGACGCCTGCGAGGACTACGGCCATATCGCCGTGTACCGGGGCGGAGTCCGTGAAGCTCCCTTCGCGTTCGCGCTGGACAATGGCCATGTATTCGAACAGGACAGGCCGGAAAAGGTCTGCGGCAATACGGCTCTCATGCTGTCGCAAACGAGGTTCAGGGACTTTTTCGAGGTCACGGGGAGCTTTAACAGGCATCTCGGGGCATTCAGGGACTGCGGAACACCGCCGGCAACGGACCAGGACGGTCCAACATATGGAGGAAGCGGATGTTGCTGAGCCTCTTCAATCTGAGGTGGTCCGGCTCCGCTCGCCGTTCATAATCGATACAAATCCCGGGTTAATTAAACCAGCCCGGAAGACGCACTGCTGCTTACAGATATGATATCATCCATGCACATGCGTTTATGACCTGAGCATTAATCCCTGAAATGAAAGGAGGTGAATCCGAATGAAATCACTGAAGATCATTGCAGTTATCGCGGTCGTTTTGCTGGTTTCTTCAGCGGTGCTGGCAATGCACCACACACCTGAAGACCGCGGCAAGGCGCTGTTTAACGACCAGAAGCTCGGCGGTGGAACATCGGGGAAGTCCTGCAACACCTGCCATCCTGATGGCAAGGGCCTGGAAGGCGTCGGAAACAAGAAGGAATGGAAAAACCCAGGCGGGACATTCAAGTCCCTCGAAGAAGCCGTCAATGTCTGTATCGAGATGGCGCTCAAAGGTAAGGCTTTGGACGTGAAGTCCGATCAGATGAAGGACATGATATCATACCTCAAGTCCTTGAAGGCCAAGTCTGATGAAGCCCCCAAAAAGAAGCCCGCAGTTGGCTGCTGATCCCATCATCAGAATCGGGGAGAGGACGTACCCTCTCCCCTCTTTTTAGGCATTCTTTCGCACTTATGGTTACTGCATGAGTACAGATATGCTAAGATAGCGTTCGCCGGATGACTATGCCATGAAAGACCAAGAAGTAATACTGTTTTTCATAAAAGAGCCACTCAAGGGCCAGGTGAAATCGCGCCTCGCTGCGGTTCTCGGCGAGAGTATCGCGATAGACCTATACCGCAATTTTGTCCTTGATACACTTGGCACGATTGTACAGACCGCCAAGCCATATCGCATCTGCGTTCATCCGCCTGATGCCATTCCGGCAGTTGCCGCGTGGCTTGGCCATGAGCATCAATTCATGCCGCAGGAAGGCCGCGACCTGGGGGAGCGGATGGAAAGGGCTTTCGAGCAGATCTTTGCCGATGGATATGACCGGGCAATTCTCATCGGCAGTGATATCCCCGATCTTCCTTCAACACTCTTCAGTGAGACGTTCGATGCATTAAAAGAAAGTGATGCAGTCATCGGCCCCGCATCGGATGGTGGCTACTACCTCATCGGCTTCCGGAAGGAAGCCTTTGTGGCTGAGGTTTTCCACGACATGCCCTGGAGCACAAGCGTGGTGCAGGAGCAGACGCGACGGATCTTCCGGCAAACCGGACACAATGTTCATTATCTGCCGCTCTGGAGTGATGTCGATACCGTGGATGACCTGCGAGCCCTTGTGGAACGGAATACAAGTACGGCATTTGCATCAGCACGGACCATGCGGTATATCGGAGACATCATAACTCGATGACGGACTACCAGGCGCTGCTCATCCTGATTACGGTAGCGGTCATTTTCCTTCTGGAAGGTATCATTCCGCACTACCCCGACAGGGTCCGACGCATAGCGCATGCGCTCCCCCATGCTTCGGGGTGATCACGAGAGGGCTGGCCCTTTCGTGAAGCGAAGCGCGTAAGATCCCCCCTCAGCTCCACCAAATATTTTATCCCTCACTTGAGGGGTGATCGAGCAAGGGGGTTTGGGGGAAGGATTTCCCCCATGCTGTGGGAGAGCTCACGAGAGGGCTGGCCCTTTCGTGAAGCGAAGCGCGTGAGATCCCTCCTCAGTTTTATTCCAAGCAGAATCAATACAGGATGTCCCCTTTTCCGTGCACCCTCTTCTGCTCACTACACCGATAATGCTATTTTTTGTTATTTCCAAAACATCCTAATTGTGTTATAGTTTTTTCATTAATATCAAAAATAGCAGGTCCGCATAACAATTATTGTGTAAACGGATGAGAGAATCGGCTCGGTCAAGACGACAGAGAACCCTGCCGGGCTTCATCTATCTCCATCTTTACATCTTCGGCTGTTTGGGCGACTGATACCTTATTGCAGGAGGAGTACTATGAATTCCGGAGTTGCTGAAAATTACACTGATCCCGAAGGATTTATCGATGTCAATAAATTGATTCAGGATGCAAAGGTAAAGGATGTTTTCCCGGGCCTGCTGCCGGACGTCGATGAAATGCGGAAGCGGGACTTTCCGCTTTTCGATCAAAAGCAGAGAATTTATTTGGACACGACGGCAACCAGCCAGGAGCCCCAATCAGTAAAAGACCGCATGTATGAATACCGCAAAACCATGGTTCGGGGGAGCAACCACTCAAAAAATTCGGCAGAGGCCAGGGAGGCCCAAACCCGGTTCGAAGAAGCCAGGAGAAAGGTGCAAGAGTTTTTCAAAGCGAGTAATTATACCGTGGTATTTACCTCAGGAACGACCGACAGCTCGAACTGGATCGCCTCAAGATTCACGTTCAGGAAAGGGGACCTGGTGTTGATCCCGGTAATGGAACATCACTCGCAAATGCTCAGCCACAAGAATCTGGCTGAACAAATTGGTGCAACCGTTAAATTCGTTCCGGTAACCAAACCGGAGGGGCGCTTAGACCTCCATGCGCTCGAAAAGATGGTTGCAGGAGAAAAGGATAAAAAAAGGATACTCTTTAATCTGTCTCACGTTTCCAATGTTTCCGGCGTGGTAAATCCGGTAAAAGAAGTAAAACGGATTTTGGGAAAGAGAGGCATTATTTATCTCGACATTGCGCAATCCGCCGGGCATATGCCTGTCCATCTGGACGAACTGGATGTGGATTTCGCCGGGGTGTCCTCTCATAAAATGTACGGCCCCATGGGAATCGGCGCCCTGTTCATTAAAAAAGGAAGCGACAAGCACCTCCACAGCGATATATCCGGCGGCAGCGCAGTCAGTCTGGTTTCCAAGCATGTTGTGGCGCATGCAGATGCCCCGGCGAAATTCGAGCCCGGCACTCAGGACATTGAAGGAGCGATCGAATGGGGATTTACCCTGGATTACCTCAGAAACATCGGGATGGATAGAATCGAGCAGCATGATAAGGCCCTCGGGCAATACTTTCTGGCCGAAGTACGAAAAATTCCCGGCATAACTGTTTTGGGCCCGAATGAATTGATCGACAGGACTTCCGTTTTTTCATTTGTCGTCGGCCCGGAAAAACCGTTACTTCGAATGCCCCTCCATCTCACAAAAAATTACGATGAGATTGCTGTTGCATTAGATGATTATGGAATAAGCGTCAGAGATGGATGTTTCTGTGCCCATATATACATTGCTCATTTGTTGGAGCTGCCGTCCTATTTAAACACATCGAGAACTCTTGTAATGAAAGCAGGCGTCGATGAAAATATGTTCAAACTTCCAGGTGCCGTAAGAGTGTCATTTTCTTTCTATAATACGCTCGGAGAGGCATATACGTTAATCCGTGCTTTAAGAGAAATACGGAAAAGACCCATGGTTTATTACCAGTTCACCCGCAAAAAAATGAAACAAGTCGACAAATAGGAAGATGCCCCTTTTTTTCATTTCGCCCCCTGTTTCTCAGGTTTATGTGTCTGACCTCCTCCGTCTTGTTCTCATTTTTTACCATGAGTAAATCGCTTCCGCATCAACCTGATCGTTCTGCGAAAACCTCCCAAAGAGAGATTGGGAAGGACCATGAAAAGTCCGTACGGTGATACCGGCCTTAAATGCATCCGAAAATACGTACCACGCGTTTGCCCGTGCCATCCTGTCGCCGTGTTCCGGATTGTAGGCAATGTTTACATTGGTATCGATCTTTTGGTTCATCCATCCGACTTTGAGGTTCGCCCAGAGGATCGTCTCGATTTTTCTTTCGTACAAGAGCTCCACATTCCCGAAGATGATCGTCTGCTGCGCCTGCATGGTCAGAAGCCCGTCCTCGAACAACCGGTGGTCAGCGCCGATCCCGTAATCAAGGGTATCGTGTTCCTGCTCGATGGGATTGAGCGGATACGTTCCCGGCAGGGGCACGACCGGATATCCCCAAAGCTCTTGGCGGATATTGAGATACCGGTTGAATGAATAGGCAGCCTCTGCCCTTATGCTCAAATCCCCTCTGACCGCGGCGGCATCCATTCCGACAGCGCTGATCCTGTGAAACGCGGGAATATATCCGGGATCGATGAGTATTGCATCTCCCTGCGGGATGATCGTAAGCGCCGTGGTCCTGAACACAGGCCGTGGATCATAGCCGTGGAACAGGTTCAATGCCCATTCGATATCTCCAGCGTGTTTGATCCGCATGCAGACGCTGCTGTTCTCGATCTTCCGGTCGGGCAGAACAGGCTCTTGCAGTTCGATCTTCGCATTCGGGAGTGTCTGGACTATCAGAGAAGCGAGCGATGAGCCTGACCAGCGCTCATCAGGCATCGGAAGCCGATAGGGGACGAACACCGGCACCCAGACCGCTTCATACGTCCAGTCATTTTTGTTCAGCGTGGCGGATACTGAGGGTACGCCGATCTTGCGGTCTTCAAGCGGCTTCCGGAGGAACTGGGTATAGTCCCAGGGATTGAGCAGGTCATTCAGAGGATATTCATCGAGCCTTCCCCATGCAAAGCGCTGAATGCCCGCCCGTAAATCGAGAGCCCCTGATGAATGAGTGACGTAAAGTTCCTTAAATTCCAGATAGGGCGAGTTGCTCTGGTAGATTTCATCGTAATTCTTGAAGAGTGAGTGGTCTCGCGGCGGTCTCTTGACCATGCCGTCCCACCCGCCTTCGAGCCAGGAATGGAACCGCCATGACGAGACTTCCGAATCGAGCTTGATCCTGCCCTCCAGACCCGGGGCTTCCTTAACACTGTCGTTCTCCTGGTAAACAGCTCCGCGCAGATCGAGCCTGCCGGATACATTGAGCGCTTCATCAGCATGGATGATGGGCGCGGGACATGAGAGATACAGTAATGAGATGCCGAGCAAAATCAGTGCGACGCTTTTTTTATGACGCATTCCGCACTCCGCAATCCATGGTTGCTACTTCCCTGCCCGTTCCAGCGACCGCTGCGTAAAAAGATCATCCGGAAAATGGGTATGATAGTGCACGCGCTCGAGTGTAAGCTCTGTCCGGTGCTTTGTTTTTCTGTTCTCCATCTCGATCTTGAACGGCGTGGGAATGCCGTCTATGACCCTGACGTCCTGAAATAACCCTGAACGGTAGATGCTGTCATCCTGATAGTATTCGATCTTGAGTTGCAGCCACAGGTCCTTTGCCACCCAAGCTCTATATTTCGTATATTTCCTGTGAATCTTTGGCGTAACTTCTACAACATAGCATGGCTTGCCGTCAATGGCCTCTTCCTTCAGAAGGCTGAAATGGTAATCATCAAGGTTTGGCGGGCCGCCGAAATCGTCATACGACAGATCGGACCCGAAGAACGAATCGTCCTGCGAGTTCGTCGCAATGCGCCGTACGCGCTTGTTTTCCGGAAAATATGCCCAGAGATCCCGGTCAGAGAACGTATGCGCGTGGATCAGAAATCCGACGTTTTTTAAATCAGGCGGCGACTTGAATACCACAAGGACCTTGTACGCCTCAGGATCGGCCTTCTTGCTGAATTCCACAAGTGTGCGCGTTCGTTTTCCTCCATTTTTATCGAAAAGAATCATGGTGGACTCGATCTCGCGATCGAGCGACTTCGACCTCAGCTCATGGACTTTTTCGTACACCTGCCTGCCGGAAATCGCATATGCGGAGGATGACAACAAAATGATTACGGCGGCAACTCCAAATACCGAAAGCACCGTGAAGAATATTTTAAACCCGGAGACACGAAGATCACCAAGAAAAGACCTTGAAGAGATCATGTCAGCGACCACCGGGTCACGGTGAGGACATTTCCTTGCTTGACATTCACTCTGCAATCCGCGTTCCGCAGTCCGCATGGCCGTCAACCCCTTCATGTATCAGCACCTCCACGATATTGATTGTTCCCGCACGCCGGGCAGGATAGGGCCCGGCCGCGGCGTCTTAAAGACCTGTCAGGCCCAGCTATTTTTTTCTGTCCGGGAGATCGCACGATAACGGTTCCTTGCTGAATCCGAGCTTCGCCCATATAATTAACACCGGGCAGATGCCTGTTGCCGCCGCAAACGTCAGAGCGACAACAGGTAAATAGAGCACCCAATGAGCTTTATCGAAGCCGGTCAGCCATATTCCGATTAATACAACTACTGCTGTATTCAGAACCCACATTCTCATTGCAGTCATGAGATACCTCCTTAAATACTGAAATTATTATCTCCAAAACCTCACCCCTTTGACAAGGGAATCTTATTGCTTTATCCGGTTATCAACAGCATCACCGTCACGTATCGGCAAAGTATAACAGGTACTCTTATAATTACAAGAGATATTTGACTATTTCCTTGACAATGTTTCCAATATACTATTATATATCGTTATCTTTTTGAGTTTTGTGTGTTCGATAGTGTCTGGAATTCGTGACCGAGAATTTTGAAATTTCCATGCAGAGGTGACCTATGATCGAAATGCTGAATGCAAGCAAGGCCTATCATCAGGGAACACAAGAGGTCCACGCACTTCGAAATGTTTCTTTCAGGATCAAAAAGGGGGAATTTCTCTCCATTATGGGCCCGAGCGGGTCCGGCAAGAGCACGCTCCTGAACTTGATCGGGGGACTCGACCAGCCGACATCGGGTGAGATCTTCATCGACGGCAGACCTCTCCACGGCATCTCGGACGACGAACTCACGCTCATACGGCGTAGACGCATTGGATTTATCTTTCAGTTCTTCAATCTCCTTCCAATCCTGACCGCAGTTGAAAATGTAAGCCTGCCGCTCCTGCTCGACGGTATGCCGTTCTCTCAGATAAAACCGCAGGCGGTTAATTTTCTGGAAAAAGTAGGTTTGGGCGCGCGTACGGAGCATCGGCCCGAACAGCTTTCCGGGGGCGAGATGCAGCGGGTAGCAATCGCCCGTGCTCTCATCACGAACCCCGCCGTGCTCCTGGCGGACGAACCCACCGGAAACCTCGACTCCCATACGAGTGAAGAGATATTCATGCACTTGAAAAGGTTAAATGAGCAGGGTCAGACCATTGTGATGGTGACCCACGATCCCAGGGCCGCGGCCTACGGCACGCGCATCATCACGCTCAAAGACGGCGCCTTGTCGGAGGATATTTCCCTCGGAGAACACGCGTCATGAACCTCACAAACCTGCTCCGCCACATCAGCCTCAAACACATTAAGCTCCAGAAGGCCCAGACGTTCATGGCTGTGTCCGGCATCTGTCTGGGTGTGGCCGCCATGGTCTCGATCGGCATTGTGAACAAGAGCGTTCTCCGCTCCTTCGAGGATTCCATTAATCACATAACAGGCCGCGCCGCCCTTCAAATCACCGGAGCGGAATCCGGTTTTCCGGAAGGAATGCTTGACAGGGTTCAGAACGCGGCTGGAGTGGAGTATGCGGTGCCGGTGATAGAGACAAACGCCAAACTCTCCGGAGGAAAAGAACGGTCCCTCATGATCCTGGGCGTAGATGTGCTCCAGGACAATCAGATACGTGATTACAGTTTAACGGACGAGAGCGCCGACATTCCCGATCCCCTCCTGTTCCTTGCAAAACTCGATTCCCTCCTCATCACCCGCGCCATGGCCGACCGTGAAGGGATAGGGCTGGACCAACAGATACAGGTCCAGACGGTCGAGGGCATCAGGCGGTTCAGAGTACGCGGCATACTCAATCCCGAAGGGCCTGCCAGGGCGGCGGGCGGCGACATCGCGATCATGGACATCTATGCGGCACAGATGGTCTTCGGAAAGGAAGGCCGGATCGACCGGATAGATGTGAGCATCGCCCGCGGAGAAACCCTCGATGCCGTGAAAGACCGCATCCAGGCCGTGTTACCAAAGGGGTACAGCGTGGATACGCCGGCCGGCAGGACCAGGCAAGTCGAGATTCTGACCATGCGGTTCAGAAAAAGCATCGGCCTGATCAGCTTTATGGGGATGTTCGTCGGCATGTACCTTATTTACAATGCGGTATCCATCTCGGTCGTTCAGCGCAGAAAGGAGATGGGCATCCTGCGCGCTCTCGGCGCTACACGGGGCCAGATTATCAGGCTGTTTTTGGGGGAGACCTTCGTGGTTTCCGTCGTCGGATCGCTCCTCGGTGTAGGACTCGGCGTTTTCTTCGCGAAGTTGACCATTGGATCCGTAGCGCAGAGCATCACGGATGCCTACTTAAAAACGTCGGTTGTCGAGCTTGCCCCCTCCTGGAGCAATATCGTCACGGGCGTCGGCATTGGAATTATTGCCAGTCTCGCTGCCGCCGCGTTCCCCGCCCGTTCTACCACGGGGATCACGCCGATTTCAGCCATACGCATTCTCCCTCATGCAGAAGACGGCCGTTTATTAAGTACCAGGATCAGGATCGCCTCGGCGTTCTTTATTCTTGTTTCTATTTTGATTTTCATGGCCTATAAGATCGCGGATGCATCCTCAGCCATCAGAAGTACCGCCACCATATTCTGGTCGATAGTCTTCCTTCTTCTCGGCATATCTCTCTCCACACCGGTATTTCTCCGGCGATTTATGCTTTTGTTTCACCGCTTTCTGTCATCGCGCCTGGGCGCGGGAGGCAGGCTTGCAGGCCTGAACCTCCAAAAAAACATCTCGAGGAATGCCGTAGCTGTCGCCGCAATTTTTTACAGCGTTACACTTTTTGTAAGTTCCGCAAGCATGATACACAGCGGACGAAAGGCTATGCTTGACTATATTGATTCCGTTGAACGCGGCGATATCATCATAAGCTCGGGTCACCCCATGGCCGTGGGTGGTGCCCCGAACATCCCCATGCCGGCCGAAATGGGAAAAGAGATCGAAAAAGTACCAGGCGTGCTTTCGGCGGACCCCTTCCGCAAAATATACCTGAACTACAACGGCAGGCGCGTCCTTCTCGGGGCCTTTGACACCCTGGGCTGGATGGAGTACAACCCGATCATGATCACCGAGGGCGGACGGAAGGATATTCTTCGACTGCTGCCTCGACAGGACAACGTCGTCGTTAATGAAAGCCTTGCAGCACGGAACCGGATAAAACCGGGAGACTTCGTTGTCCTTCCCACTCCGAACGGCCCCGTGCGCTTCGGTGTGGCCGCGATCGTTGTCAGTTACACATCAGACTCCGGCGTCATATGGATGGACATTCACACCTATCAGCGGCACTGGCACGATAGATTGGCTGATATGTTTTCGGTTCGAGTAAAGGCAAATGAAAACATATCCGCGGTGCGCGAAGCGATTCTCGACGGCATCGGCAAAAAGAGAAATCTGTTTGCTCTGTCCGCACGAGAGTTCAAGGACGAGGTGCGAACTATGATTGACCGTTCATTCCTCGTGAGCAATGCAGTGAATATCATCACCATGATCATCGCGGGCCTCGGCATCATCGTCACCCTGCTCGCGTCCGTACTCGAACGGACGCGTGAGATCGGCGTCCTTCGCTCCATCGGCATGAGGAGAAACCAGGTCTCCGGCCTCGTTATCATTGAGTCCGTACTTCTCGGCGTCGCAGGCGGAATACTCGGCTCGGCGGCAGGCATACTGATCGGCTGGATCAATCTGGAAGGGTTCGTACGCCTGGATTACGGCGCCAGTGTAACGTATCACATTCATTATGCATCAATCGGCTGGGCCCTGCTGCTTTCCGCCGGACTTTCCGCCTTGGCCGGGCTCTATCCCGCCAGACGAGCGGCGAAAACCAATATTGTGCAAGCTCTGGCGTATGAATAATTTTCAATTGATGAATAGACGGCAGAACCGGAAATAGCGCAACAGAGGCCGTGGTTGAAATTTCGAACAAAATGCCATTTTTTGAACTTGACAGAACGCATATTGTAAACTAATATTACACATTCGTTATGTGTGTCGACAACGGTCTTCTGCATCGCTTTGTACAAATATAATGCTGAAGGATTGCGCTCCTGAGTGCCGCACCATGCGTAATTCCAGCCGGACTGGGAGGAGGTCACCATGAATATGGTAAAACTGCCTGCACTGCTGATTGCAGCGGTGTTGGCTCTCATTGCTGTTTCTGTTCATTGGTATTTTAACTTGGGGGAAAGACCCCGCTTCTCCCTGCCCTGGCTCGGCGCATTAATCGGCTTTGCCGGTCTTTTTGTGATGACATGGGCAAAGAACGTGTTCAAGCGGGAAGGCCTCGCTATCATGCCCACGTCAAAGACCGCGCACCTCACGACTGCAGGGCCTTATCGCTTCACTCGCAACCCTATGTATCTGGGTACGGTTCTCCTCCTGCTGGGACTATCGCTTTACATCGGCACAATCCCGTTCTACCTGGCTGCCATTGGATGTTTTGCCGTCCTGAATTCCGTTTTCTGCTGCTTTGAGGAGAATAAATTGATAGAAGCCTTCGGACAGGAATACAGAGAGTACCGTAACCGGGTCCGTCGCTGGCTTTAAGACTTCAGTGTCCCGCGACAAACGCAAACTTGACGTGCCGATCGAAAGCTGTCTGATGTGTTCAATATTTTTTATTGTGCCGTGTGTTCCTCCTGGATGCGATCTATGGAAACAAGAACTTATGAATACACAATAGTCGGTTCTGGAGCGGGCGGGGCTACGCTCGCCAGGGAGCTGAGCAAAAAGGGAAGGAAGGTACTTGTCCTTGAGCGGGGTAAATACGAACGCAAGATTGGAACAGCTGCCAGCACCCTTCGATACTACGACTTGAACAAATGGACGAAAATGCCGTCAAAATCAAAAGAAGGCGTGATTCTTTTGAGGTCATTCATGGCCGGCGGCAGCACGGTAGTTTCCCTGGGCAACGGCGCCCGATGCCTGGAAAAGGAATTGTCCCGCTTCGGCATTACTCTCGAGAATGAATTCACCGAAGCTGAGCAGGAGATGCATCTCTCGCCTATTGATAAAAGACTTCTCTCGAAAGCGTCGGAAAAGATCATGTGGGCGTCAAATGAGCTGGGTTACAAAATGGAGCCGATGCCCAAGGTCATCAATCCGAAGAAATGCAGGAAATGCGGTAATTGCGGATTCGGTTGCATACATGGCGCCAAGTGGACCGCCCTGGATTATTTAGATGATGCGGTTGAACATGGCGCTCAGATCATGTACAACGTTAACGCCGAGCAGGTCGTTGTGGAAAACGGGAAAGCAAAGGGCATCAGGTGCAGAGGGCCCCATGGCCGGTTTGAAATACTGTCGGATGTGGTCATTCTTTCCGCCGGAGGACTGTCAACGCCCGTTATCCTGCAGAAATCCGGGATCAAGGACGCCGGTACAGGACTCTTCATCGATCTTCTCGTAAATACGTATGGCGTTACCGACAATCTCAATCAACTTCATGAACCGCCCATGACACTCGTAAATCATGAGTTTCTCAAGACCAGGGGTTTTCTCCTGTCCCCCTATGTTGCTCTGTCAAGAATGTTCCGGATTGTTGAGCTCGGCGCAAAAGGCATTTTTCTCCCCGTACAGCGGCTTATTGGAATAATGACCAAAATCATTGATGAGCCTGCGGGTCGGGTCTATGCTGACGGAACCGTTTCCAAACCGGTGACCGACAGGGACAGGGCACGATTGCAAGAGGGCTCCGCCATATCCGGGAAGATCCTTGAGAAAGCAGGGGCGGACGGCAAATCCATCGTGGTCACAAAACCACAGGGTTCTCATCCTGGTGGAACTGCGGCCATAGGAAAGATCGTGGATAAGAACCTTCAAACTGAAGTGAAGAACCTGTTCGTGTGTGATGCGAGTGTCCTCCCTGAATCACCGGGACTACCGCCGATTCTGACAATCGTTGCCCTTGCCAAACGACTGGCAAAGGTCCTCACCTCGTCGAATCTGTAGACCTTATCATATCGCACATATCATTTACTGCTATCATGAGTCGTAATTATCCGGGGCAACAGGTCATGTTATTCTTCATTTCTGCTTTTCCTCCGGAGAAACATCGAACATCCTCCCTATAAGCGGAATGTCGATGGTCATTTCCGTCTTTATCGGGAAAACGAACGAACAGACAGACATGCCCACGTCAAATGAAAGCGCCTTATATTGCCCAAAGTTCTCAAAAAAGCAGAGAAAATGATCTGATCTCGATTCAATTTTATTTATTTCAAAAATGGAAAACGGCGTTGTCAAGCCGGTTCTTAATACTTTCGACAACGCCTCCTTGACCGTCCATAAAAGTGTCAGTAACCTCTCGTACGAGCAGGAAAGACCTTTAATCATATTTTTTTCAGCCATCGTCATCTGACTTTCCATGGCACTGCACCGTTCCGCACATACGTTCTCAACATCAATGCCCATCGGATGGGCTTCGGGAAAAGCCAGGGCAGCTCCAAGCTCATCACAATGCGCGATGCTTACCTGAAGATTTTGTTCACGCACGGACGTTGCGATCGGCTGATTGAAAATACCCTGCTGTATTAATATGGTCTGGAGATCATTTTTCCCGCCGGTCAAGGCCGAGATAGCCTGCTTGGCGGCATAACGGCCGATAAGATAGCTGTGTTTTCTTTTTTCGAATGTGAGCGTATCATAATAGTCCACCTCCTGAGGGTGAAGCATTTTTACGATTTCATGATACTGTGAGGGATCGGGAAAAGAGCAGAAGCATATGCCGGCCCTGAAATGTTCATCAGGCCTTTGCAAGAACAGCTCATCGACATAGGTTTTATAAACTGAACTTTCAATCACGTTATGATTCTCCCTGCGGATATCGAATGAATCGGCTCAGCAAAAGTCGAATATTTTCTTGAAACTTTTTCTCATTCTAAAATCCACAAACACATTTTTTTTATCTATGAGAAAGTAGATATTTTCCTTCATAACGTCACGTAGCGCGGGTCCCGGTGGTCTGCCGAAGGAATGCGCCGGATAAACACGGACCTCGGGATGAACATGTTCCTTCAGCATCTGAATACTGTCGAACATTTTTTCCGGACACCCGCCGCCGGCGTTGCATATTCCGCAGCCCTCAATAAAAACAGTATCCCCGGTAAAGATGCTGTCCGATAAGAGAAAACAAGCTCCGCCTGCGGTATGTCCGGGAGTCAAGAGGCAGGAAATATGAGTGCGACCTACCTCTATCGTATCAAGATGCTCCATTCCATTGAGATTGGCGCACCGATAATTATAATATTCTATTTCCTGTGCTGACATATATACCTGAGGATTGAATCGTTTTAAAAGGGGCTGAACCATGTTAACATGATCGAAATGGGAATGTGTCAGCAGAATCGTCGTTAATCTCGCACCAAGTTCATCAAGTGTTTTGACAACCGTACGCAATTCCCAGGACGGATCAACAATTGCCGCCTGCTGGGAAGCTTTATCAACAATGATATAGGTATAATTTTTAATAAATGAAAAACCTACTTTTAATTGCTTAACAATATACGTCATGTCTCCCTGCGCTGTTTGATCTTGTATGTATCTCGCTTCTTTCTCCATCTGCATGACCTTTCTTCCGACCTCACACGTACCCTGGTGGATCAGATGGTTATTATTCTACCATGCTTGAAATCATATTTGCCTCATGAACTTTTCCCACCAGACTTCGTTGATCTTGGGAAATGTAATATCAGTGTTCTGCAACGCCCTTTGGAGATGGTCATTCTTAAGCCCCGGATCCTGAAAATAATGCTCAAACATTCGGCGATCAGCACCGTTTTTCGCAAAATACGGCGACAAAATAGTCCTCGCAGAACTGTCAGGTAACGTGGTGATATATTGCAGGCAGCGATCAGCCCATTCTTCAAAGGATACTTTAGACCATGAAGGATTTACTTTGGCCAAATATTCAAAGAAATCCCGAACCGGAGCTGGATTCGGATGCGTCAGATGATAGATCTTCCCATAGCAGTCGCTTTGCCGGCTCACCGCGACAATCGCCCCGCAAACATAATCAACGGGAACAATATCAATCACTCCCCCATCCCATTGAGGCACGACCCCGGCATTACTGAATATCTTCAGATAATTATGAAACAGATCTTCTGCGATTCCGTATCCTGTTTGACTGGATCCCGTTATCTCTCCACATCTGAAGATCGTAATGGGTATGCCTTTTACCTGAGCCTGAAGAAGGTGATGCTCGGAAACCCATTTTGTCTGCGCATAGCCGTTTACCAAAGCATTCCCGCCATCGATCGGCGTCTCAAATTGATGAACTGATAATAATGAGTCACCGTTCATTTGAAAACAGACCGCGCTCGATGAGATAAAGTGGATTGGTTTAGCCTGTATATTTCCCGCGAATTCTATCATGGACAACGTGCCGTGCACATTATGAACTTTCATTGAGTCATAATTCAACATATGATTTACGAACGCCGCGCTGTGATAGATCGCATCAACCGATCGACTGAGCTCATTATAGAGTTTGTTCTCGATTCCCAGCTGAGGCTTTACCAAATCTCCCAAAACCGGCACAATGCGGGACTGATAATCGGCTATTCCTAAGCCGTACTTCTTTAAGTTATCATGAATGCGTTTTAAAGCCAAAGCATGTGATTCCGAACGAACAAGGCAGTATACGGTGGCGGAGGTCTTCCGCAAAATCTCATCACACAAGAATGCCCCCAGCAACCCGGTGATCCCGGTCAAAAAAACTTGTTTTGGAGAAGCATTATGCTTAAAGGGCACGACGTTCTTTTCACGAAGCAACGTCTCGGGCAGTTCTTTGTCCATTTCCCAGGGCAACGGCGGGGTCCTTTCCTTGTTGCCCGCCGAATACGACGGTTTTTTTAACAATGCAACTTGACGTATAATCTCCTGCAAGGTGAACTCTGCGACAAATCGTCTGAAATCCAATTCGATTCCCAGCTCCCGACGCAATTCTTCAAGCAATTGAATCGCGGATGTGGAATCCATCCCATATTCCGTCAATTGCTTTTTCGGATTGATAATAAACTCCGGAGAGAGTCCCAGGAGTTTCTTCATCAGCCCTGTTACAACGCCGATAGTATCTTCGGAAGATTTCAATTGCCCGGCAGCTTCTTTTGCCGGAGTACGTACTTTTGCGCTCGCGTTCTTTGGGGTTATTGAACGGTTTTCTCCGTCATGAGACGTCACCCAATACCGTTCCCTGGTAAAAGGATAAGTGGGCAAAGATACCCTTCTGGCCTTCATCCCTTCATAGAGCGATTCCCAGAGAATCCTGCCTCCCCTGGTCCAATAAAGCGCAATTTTTTCGAGGTTATTTTCCGCTATGAGCCCTTGCACTATCATTTCTCCGGTCTTTCCCGATAACAGGCTTCTCATTTCCGCGTTGTCTTCATCAAGATTTCCCGCGAACAGCGGGATGGAAGCCCCTGCCTTCTTCCCCTCTTTGATCGATCTCAAATACTCCTTCATACCTCTGATCAGTTCATCGCGGTCAGTCACGACCATTGCCACGCGGGACTCCATTGCTTCGCGCCCTGCTTGAAGCGTATACGCTATATCCGCCAGGGAAAGCTCCTTTTGACGCTGTATAACCGCAAGCATTTGTTCAACAACTGCCAGCAATCGGTCCTGGTTCTTTGCTGAAAATATGACTATCCGGGGTCTGTTTTCAGCGGCGATACGCGTTGTTTCTTCCTGCTGAGGAATATATTCTTCCACGATCAAATGAGCATTCGATCCTCCCGCCCCAAACGAACTTATTGCCGCGCGTCGCGGAATTTCCCGCTCCTCTCCATTGATCTTCACCGCAGGGCGCTTCCACTCTTGAGATTCTCTGAGCAGATAAAATGGGGAGTTGCTGAAACTGATGTTGGGATTGAGCGGTTCCGCCTTGATGGTGGGAACCAGTCGTTGATGCTGAAGTTGTAAAATAACTTTCGTCAACTGTGAAATTCCCGAGGCGGCTTCGGCATGGCCTATATTGGATTTAACCGAGCCGATTGCGCAGAACTGCTGATCGGACGTATATTTTCGAAAGACTGCATTCAAGGCTGTCAGCTCGATCGGATCTCCTAATGCGGACCCATTTGCGGCGGCTTCAATATAACTGATGGTTCGCGGGTCGATCCCGGATTTAACGAAGCTATTTTCGATCAACTGTGCCTGAGCGTTCGGATTGGGAACAAAAAGTCCATTCGTGTGTCCACCATGATTTGTAGCCGTCGATTTAATGACCGCCAAAATGGAATCTTCATCCCGGATCGCACGAGAAAGCGGCTTCAACAATACTGCGCCGACTCCTTCCGCTGGAATATATCCATCTCCTGCTCCGAAACTTCGGCTGTTCATATGGCTGCCGATCATTTGAGTCAGGCTTAGTCCCACATATTTTTTCGGATGAATTGAAAGATTTATCCCTCCGGCAACAGCCAACCGGCAGTCCCCTCTCATCAGACTTTCACATGCCATATGGATCGCAACAGCGGCAGAAGAGCACATCGTATCAACAGCTATGCTGGGACCTTGAAAATTAAAATAGTGAGAAATTCTATTGGCCATAGAGCTATAGGAATGCAACAGCGTTGCCGATTCTTTAATAATGTCCGAATCAAAGGCATGATATTGCTGATACATCGCGCCGACGTAGACGCCGACCATGGCTTGATACCGTGTCTGCAGGGTCTCTCGTGTATAACCTGCGTTTTCGAGCAGGTTCCACGTTGTTTCCAGGAAAAGACGATCCATAGGATCCATAAGTTCAGCGTCCCGCGGAGAGATATTGAAGAAGAGGGGATCAAATTGATCAACTCCGTCGAGGAATCCTCCCCACTTGCTGTACGTTTTTCCGGGCTTGCCCTTATCTTCATCAAAGTACAGGCTGTGGTCCCAGCGATCTTTCGGTATCTCCGTGATACAATCTTTGCCGTCCCGTAAGTTTGTCCAAAATTCCTCAATATTCTTTGCCCCGGGATACCGTCCGGAAATGCCGATGATCGCAATGTCCAGCGCTCCCGGTCCTTTTTCCTCCGTTGATTCCACCCGATGGGATGCAAAGCGCGGACGTCTGCGGCTGCTGCCTGCCAAGGCATAAGGCTCTCTCACCGTTGCGGAATTTTTGGAATGAGCGGCAGTTGATGCTTCTTCCTCAATCCCCAGCAACCGTATCAACTGGTCTCGATGGAATTCCAGAAAATATCCGGTTAATGACTGGATATTTTGGTATTCAAAAAAGAGCGTCTTCGACAATGACCCGAATGTCTTTTCTAATTGATTGGTCAATTGCATGATCATGATCGAATCGATCCCGTATTTTTCCATCGGGGCATCCGCTTCGATCCGATGCGCCGGCAGGTTGATGACTGAAGAAAGAAGCTTTTTAAAATAATTGACTGCCTTTTCTTCTATCATATCTTGTGCTATTGCCGAAACTCTTTTCTTTTCCTCTATCCCGGAAGAGGATTGTAAGGCTTCCGCGCTGGCTTGCTGTTCAAAGAGCGCGGCATGGAGCCGCTTTCGATTGCCCTCCATCGGCATCACCCGGGTCTTTCCGGAGGCCATGCCTTGATACAAAGCCCGGATGCCGGTCATGGTCCGCAGAGCGGTCAGCCCGGTGCTCTGCATCAGCATCTTCCCGGCTGCTTCATCAACGCGCATCCCGCCCTCTTTCCAGAGCGGCCAGTTGATCGAGAGGGTTAGACCGCGGCGTTGGCTTGAGGCGACCAGGGTATTTCGATACTCGGCATACGCGTCCATAAATGCGTTGGCCGTCGCGTAGTCGGCCTGACCGGCATTGCCCAGGCCTCCCGCGATCGAGGAAAAGAGTATGAAGAAGTCAAGGCTCAGCTCTTTGCCTGCCTGATCGAGGTTCACCAGCCCGCTGACCTTGGCGGACAGAACTTCCTTGAACTCTTCTGTGGTCTTTTTGATGATGAAGTTGTCCCGGATCATGCCCGCGGCATGGATAATGCCGTTGAGTCTTCCAAATTCCTCCTGGATGTTTTTCAATAAATCGGTGACCGCGTCATTGCTGGTCACATCGACTTGCTTGTACGCGATCCGGACACCCAGGGCCTCCAATGCCTTTAGTCGGGTTTGTTTGTCCTGGCTGAGCGGAGACCTTCCCGTGAGAATAAGGACCGCGTCTTTAACCTTATGCGCTATCTCTTTGGCAAAGATAATCCCCAGGCCTCCGGCGCCTCCG
>Ga0209342_10001233_pt1 | contig 28791 bp, 47 predicted proteins | sample RifCSP16_2_FD_184023 | JGI IMG/M metagenome (GOLD analysis project Ga0209342, IMG submission 184023) | Soil microbial communities from Rifle, Colorado - Rifle CSP2_sed 16_2 (SPAdes) (version 2) | ecosystem: Environmental > Terrestrial > Deep subsurface > Rock core/Sediment | place: Rifle...
ACACTTAGCCTCGAAACGGGTGCGTGGATATCATTCTGATTATACTAACACGCCAGAAGTTAGAATGGCGGAAGATAAGGCAAGGTTTGTGCAGCCAATATCCCCCGATATTCCACCCGACGAAGTAAACGCTATGCAGCGAATTGCGGGACACCGTGTTGATAGTGCTATTCAGCAATTACCGCAAGAGTTTCCGAGGCATGCAGCCTTCCTGGAAAAACATACCGGTTACAGGGGGCCACAGGTTGGTGAGGAGATTTGGACAAGATCGCAGGCGCTAGATAAAGCCGGAATGCCTCAAATGGGAGGAGCTTTAGGTTTACTCGATGATCCGTTTTGGAAAACATTGGCCGATGTTCGTAAGTCATATACCCATCCATCTTGGTATACCCAAAGGCCTGACCTACCAGGCCCGCCCGCCCTATTATCGTATGCTGAACAGTTTTTAACCAACCAGCCAGGTCAATGGGATACCCTGAGAAGTAAAGTTCAGGACTATGCACGGCGCTATGGCGATTACAACGTAAATATGTTCAATCTGGATCAATAATGCCCGACAAAGGCTATAGCGCCTATCAATTATATTCTGATATCCAATACCAGGAAGCCGATAAAGCGAGGGCTGGAGCTTACACAAAATCAGCCTATAACTGTCCACACAGTCAAAGGGCATTTTTAGGTAGTTATGACCACTACCAACAGCGAACACATTTCGATGCAGCAAATACTTCCTGTTGTAATGAGCCGGTGAGACCATTTGAGAATAAACCGCAATACACAGATACAGCTTCACCGGCACAAGCGAGAGACTGCGAAAAGATTAACTGTGAGGAAAAATGCACTCGCCTTGCTGTTGGCGGTCAAAGATTTGCCGGTTCATGTGCCGACTCAACCCTCAAGCTACTTGCCAGGGTCCGATGTCCGAATCTGATACCGGAACTAAAGGGCAAGAAAAAAGGCACAATAAAAGGTGATTATGGAACATGGCGGATTGATGGGTTACTTGGTAAGGATACATTACAGTTGACTTATTCACCAAATTCCTCAATTCAGCAAACACTTTATAATACCTGTGGTGGGACTGAATCATATACTGAACGACTTGGAAAGACTAAATTTGATTTTAGTTTTCACTCGGGGCTAGACTCCCCTAGTGGTTGTTATTGTGATTGTTGCGGAACGAATAGTGAATTCACCCCTCCGACGCACCTTTGGTATGTAGATAGCCTGACTCCGACATGGGGTAACACATTCGACATTCCTGGCACTGTTAAGCTTGATTCAGCCTGCAAGGATGGGAGTATTTCCGGAAACGTTAATTATGTTGTCGGCGGTTCCGTTGGGTTGTCTTGGACTGAAGCCCCACAATACAAGTCTGAAGGCTATACTAGATATTGGGAAGGAACACCCGGAGTTATTGGAAGCTCGACCCAGCCAGCTTGTTGTGGGGCTACGACTTCCTATTCCGGTTCGGACGGCTGCGGATGGAGCGGCGGAACCTATCGAACACTAGCTCGAATGCCATTAGCTCCAGCCTTTACGCCAGCATCGGGAACACTTTATGCGGGGAGCGTGGCTACGCTTCAGGTTACCGGAGCCTGTAATCAGTCTAGCCTAGCTTCCTTGTCCGCCACTGGCACTGGAATGAATACCGCTACATGGCAGGCTACTGATAAGACCACACAAAATATTATCAAAAAAAATCTTGGCTCTTTGGCTTTTTTGAATAGTTTTCAATATAAAGGTTGCTGTGGCAACGGTCAAATCGACTCTAATTGGAACGATGGTTGCAACCAGATTGGAAATAGATCGTGGCCCGTAAGGAATCCGGCAAGCACGGCAAGCACATTAAGGGGGTCTATTTATCGGATTTACCTGTCGGGTGGATATTATTATGTGCAAAGATCCGGTTTAAGGTGTGACGGTGTTTCAGATGAGAGTTGGGTTGACGTAACTGCCTTTAATACGATTCCCGAGGCCATTGGATATATTGACAGCGCGGGTGATTCCCAAATTATTAACGACTCGCAGGAAATTGCGAAGTGTCCGGCAAATAATGTTTGTTCAAGGTATGTTAATAACGGTTTAAGTGATATCAATTTTCAGGCAGCTATTTACTGTGTTAATAACTCAGGTTGGCAGACAACTCCAATTTGTTGCACGATTCCATTTAATAGCAACGGTGCGTGGGTTTATCAAAATTCTTCGACATGTTGCTCGGGTAGTTAGAGTAAAAAATGAATCTATCTTTTTTTAGTGAATACTTTCACAGAGAAGCAGAGAAACTCAGAATCATAGATAAAGCAATGTCTAAGGATATGCTTTTACTCGCAGAACACATATTGAATGACTTTATTTTGTGTGAGGAATGTGGCGGAATAATGACACATTTTCAAAAACTTTGTCCAGGGTCAGAGGATTATAAGGTGGGTTTTCGTGAGATTAGGCAGTGCTCAGACTGTGGCGAGATGGAGGTAAAGTAGGTGGGTAATTGGGATCCCAGAGAGGGCTTCGGTTCGTGGAATTATTATAGTCAAGGACCAGGCCAGGCTTTCGTGAATCAAAAAAATCCCTACGCAGGTCTGGTTGGGCGGGCTCAGGGACTATATGACGAAACGGCAGACTGGCGCAAAAAAATGCCCAACTATGGTGAATACAAGTCGCCTGATTGGGATGATCCCGCCGTGCGGGGCAAAATGAATTCTTGGCGAACTATGATGCAAGGCGGTATGCAGTCTGCCGCTGCACCTATCGCACGCCAAATGGCTAACGCCAGGGCAAACGTTCGTGGCGGTTTACGTGTTGGCGGCGGATCAGATCCGTATGCCGAATATCTAAAGGGCGCTATAGGAGACATAGCCGGTCAGTCTAGTAGTCTTATGCGTGAGGGATATGGCAATGTCGTTTCGGGCAATAAATGGAACTATGGGCTTGCTAGGGACCAATATGGCGACTACCGTAGCGGTATGAGTGATCGGATCTCGTCCTTTAACACGCTCGCCTCAACCCAGCAACAGCAAGAGGCGTGGAACCGCATGAAAGATGAGGCCCTGCGGTCTGCGTGGCTCACACAGGGCGAACAAAACATGGGAGCTAAAGACTGGGGCACGAAGTATTCAGAGTTAATGGGCCAGATCGAGCGCCAAAAAGCAGGCCAGTCCGATCAGTTTGATTTGGACCAAAGGCTTAAAATGTTGACCAGTGGTGGCCAAACTGGCGGGACCATGAGTGATGCCGAGCTACAGAACTGGCTTTATCTGCAAATGCGAGGAAAAATGCCCATCATTACCCCAAAGGGAACGTCTGAAAACTTAACGCCTGGATGGCAAGGGAGGTAGGGTATGTTTCCTGAATTAGTAAATCCAAATGCGGCCAAAGATCTTGCCCACGCACTCGGATTTGACAATGAAGCAGATCCGCTATCCAGTGCTGCTTTTTGGGGTGCTACGCCGGAAGCTATTCTTGGTGTGCTTCAAGGGTTAATGGCCCAAGAGGCACAAAAACATCAACTAGATCAACGAGACTATGCTGAAGGTTTAGCTGCACAAACGGCCCGAAAAAAAACACGGTTAGAGGGTCAGCTTGGCTACGCTCAATTAGGGTCACGAGAAAGGGTTTCGGACAAGGAACTTGCGGCCAAGCTGGCTACGCAGCAATTACAAATTGGCCACGAAAGCGGTCTGTTGGGGCAGAAGCAGGAGTTTGAGAAAAGCGTTATTCCTGCCGCCAAAGAAAAGGAAATTGAGGCAACTAAGGGGCTAAAAGCGGCAACCCTTGGCTATCAAATGTTACAAGACAAGCGTAAGGCTGAACAGTTTCAACAAAGCGAAGCCCGCAAGGGTCAGCAACACGCTGAAAATTTGGGCTACAAAAAAGACACACAAAAACGGATTGAACAGCAAGCCAACTGGAAGGAAACCGCTCAAGTAATGGACCCCACCAAGGCGTATGGCGATAAAAAGGCGGCGGTTTTACTCTTTATTCGTCAAAGCCCTGAACGTATGGCTTATTTTGACCAAAAAGTTACAGAGGTTGGACCAGACAAGGCGGTTGATCTTGTTTATGGAATGATGGGTATGATGCCTAAATAATGAGTGATCCCTTTTTTGATATAGTGACCCAGGTTGAGGGCCAACAGCGGCCCAACCAAGACCCATTCTTCGATATTGTAGGCGGCATGGAGCGAGTGAAGGGAGACCCCTTTTTTCAGGTTGCCAGACAGGTCGAGGATCAGGAAGCGCCACAACCAGACGAAGAGTCCAGCCTTGTTGGTTCCGCCGCCAGAACGGCACTTCGACCCATTCTTGCTGGTCTTGGTTATCTTCAGCGTCCATCTTCTGCCTTGTGGACTGGTGTATCCAACCTGACCGACGAAGACCCGGAAACAGGTTTCTTTGGTGGCGCGTGGAAGGGCCTAAAGGGTCAATCTCATACACAGCTTTCCGATGTGCTCGGAATGCCAAAAACGAGCGCCCAAGATACGTGGCCTGTGTATCTTGGAAAATTAGGCGCTCAATTTATTGTAGATATGGCAGGAGACCCCCTGACATATTTCGGGCCGGGGGTAGTCCGCGCAGCCGGTAAGGGCATTAAGGGCCTTGCCGGTGCGCTGGGCTATGCCGATGAAATCGCCAAGTTGGGAAAGGTTCCGGCTAAAATTGATAAGGCCATTGCCGGTTCAACTATTGGCAAAATAGCCTACCACGACGCTCCTGTGGGCGAAGAAGCCTTCGATGTAATGAAGCAGCAACTTGCCACGGAGAGTAATATTGTCCTTGAACAATTAACCGAAAAATATAATGCAGCACGTAGCGCAATTGGAAAGTATTCCGAACAGATTGGTGACGGCGGTAAAACCGTCAATCTGACCGACGACCTCATTAGAGAGGGAATCGAACACCCCGACTCCGAGGCCGCTAAATTAATCCCAAAAGATATCAGTGACCCAATTCTTGCCCTTAAGGATATGGCAAGTAAAAAATTTGACGAAGAAGATGCCTGGAGAGAGGTTTTTAGGGTTGTCCGAAGGGAGAAAACTCCCGAAACCGATCTGTCAAGGTGGTTGCCTAGAATAGAAACGGGAGAGGGTAAGCTCCTACGAGAAGCGTCCTCTTTGCCGGAAATGGGAGCAGGTAAGCCAAGCCAGCCACATAGTCGCACATTGCAGCGATGGGTAGAGTCCATGCCCTACGCTGGCGGAAAGGGCTCATTAATAGATCCACTCAATGAGGGCGTTATCATTACGGAAAAAATGAGCCCTCAATCACTTGCCCAGGCCGGTATTCAAGTCTTAGATGACGGAGCGTTTAGTTACAAGGGACGCCTGGTAGAGCCCGTTATGCCCAGCTTAATGGACATTTACAAAACCGGCGACGAGAAACTCACTAAAAGGTTTCTCACTAATACCGAATTATCTCTGGCCTCAGATATAAGCGCTAAACAGTCCCGGATTACCTTTTATAAGTTTCTCGGCTGGGTGTCAAATAACGCCGAAGGAACAAAGAATTGGGCACAGGATGTTGTTTATCAAGCTGGCAAAAAGTTGGTTCGAGACCCTGAAACCGGATCTCTAATTCCATTGGCCGACTCTTCTTTTCGTGAGCTTGGGGTCAACCTCCCCGGTATGCAGAAGAAGGTTTTTCAAAAATGGACCGCCAATCAGCTTGAAAATATGTATCAACTTCATGTTGATCCAGACGCCGCAACCGATGTATTGACTAAATTTACAAAAGCGTTCTTCAATACGCAGTTTGGCCAATATATGAAGGCGTATACTCAAGTCTGGAAACGAAATCAGTTAGCCCTCTTTCCCGGTTTTCACGCTGCAAATGCAATTTCCAATCAAATGCTTATTTATTTGGCCGGAGCGAGAGACCCTCGGTTAATTAAGGAAGCTATGGAGGTTCTGTTTGCCGGAAAGGGTGGAAGTGTAATATCCGGCCTTTCTAACGCTGAAGTCAAGCAGCTTTTAAGGCGAACGGGATCATACCAGACCGGCATGGCCGAGGCGGGAATAGAGGGCGGGGATGATCTTTTAGCCCAGCTAGGCAAGGCCACCAAATTTAGATTCACCGAAAAAATGTCCGGTGGCCTACAAAAAATGGGTGTTCCCGAAAAAATTGCAGATTATCCGGCAGACATAGCTAAAAATTGGGAATGGCTTAATGATAAGGGCTTTTGGGTTGGTCAGCAAATAGAAAATCACGGGAAAACCGTTATTGCCTTAGACTATATCAAGAAGGCCGTAAAGGCGGGGCGTGCGCCTACGCAAGAACTGTTCAACGAAGCAGCTATGCGGGCCAAGCGGTTTATGTTCGACTATGGCCTCCTGACACCATTCGAGCAACAACTTAAAAACGTCTTTCCGTTTCTGTCTTGGTATCGAAATATTTTTGGGCTGGCCCTTAAGCAACTTGGATCAGCTACGGGCATCAGTCGGATGGACAAGATTGGGCGTTTTTGGGATTTTTCTTTCACGCCTCTATCCAACGAGGATCAGCGTATTAAACCTGACTATATTACAGGAGCAGCCAAGGGAGCGCCTATAATTGATGCTATACGGGCAGGTTTGGGATATCCGAACAAGGGTGACGAGATCATGGAAACTTCTCGTTTTAACGCTCTTGGCTCGATTCAGCAATTTATTGACCGCCCATCAGACGCCCTTTTGGCCAACCTTGGACCTATTCCCAGGGCATTGATAGAGGGTGCAACCGGAAAGAGTTACTTCCTGAATCGACCTATCGACCGGGAAGCCGGTGGCATGGGGCGTGGGTTAATTAATCCTCTAATGGGTAAGCCCTACGAAGTCTCTTATCACAAGACGCTGGGCTTTAATGCGCCCGCAGCGCTGGACTATATCCTGTCCAGCTACACCCCGCTTTCGCGTCATATGGGCACCCAGGAAGCCTTAATGGGCAATGTCCTTTACGATGATCCCAGCCGCAAGCCCATGTCTGGACCGGCCAGACTTATGTGGCTACTCACTGGAGGTAAAGCGCAAGATTTTGATAAGGCTAGATGGCAGAAGCGCACGGCTGGTGAATATCAGGATGAACTGAATTATCTTAGAAGAACCCTACGGGATGCTGGCGCTAAGGGCGATATTAGACGCCTAAAGCACTACCAAAAACAGTTAGAGGAAAAGGCTCGTCACAATCCGTTTGCGGGAGAATAACGAACCGGCGTGGGTTGCCTTTTAAGAATTCCACACGCTTCCTTTGCAATATTTATAAGCGTATCAAAGGCTAGTTGCTCTTCGCTGCTGAACTCACCGAACCTCGTGTCGAGAACCTTTTCTGCAACCTCAATAGCATTAAGGTCTGTCATATTCTGAACCATTATTTTTGTTTTTTTCCTCCACGTTGTCGCTGCAACTGAAACTGCCTCTGTCTTTGAAGTTCTAGCTGCCGTTGGTTCCAGTCTCGCCAATACCTTTGTAGCTCCCGTTCGTCCTCCCTTTCTTGCTCATACCAATAGTCTTGGTAGGGGTAGTAGGGCATTCCAGATCCGGCCCACACCTGACACACCAAAAATCCAAACACAAAAAAAAGACTGATTATTGTTTTCATGGTTACCTCGCCAGGAACAGCGGCGCTAGAAGAGTTTCTGGATAGTTCTAAGGGTGAATTCCCTAACCTTGCTAAAATTTTCAATGGAATTAAAGATTTCTTCCAGCCCAGTTAACACGTTTACAAGTCTACAACATTCCCGTTTTTCGTCAATTATCGGCATTAGGGCAAGACCAAAACCGGCCAGAAGCGTAGTAGCCTTGCCGATTTCAATTCCCATGCGAATCAGGTTAACCTCCCTTGCTCTTAACATCTTACTCTCCCTTCCCTGGCGAGGCAGAAACATCAATAGCAACAATTGTGCCAAACCGTAAGATGTTGTTTTAATTGCATCACAACGCCACCCAATGCCTGTCTATGTGACATCTTTTGTCACGCCCCAGGACACCCAAGGGCAATCTCTCTCCATCTCGGTGAACCCTCTGCATAAATGTAGTCAGGTATTGCGTGGACATAATACCTCTCTGCCGTGCGACTGTCGGCGCTATGTCCAAGCTGACTTCTAACTTGTATTAAATTTAACCTACCAGACTGAAGTTCGTGCGTTGCATAGGTGTGTCGGCCCTTATGAATAGACAGGTCACGCACTCCACATTCAACCAGAATTTCCTTCCACCATCGCATCAGGGTTCGGTCGCTCACGCCACGCATAAGGTATTCTGGCGGCTGGACTGAATTCTGAAGTCTTTCCACATGTCTTTGATAATGTGGCAGCAACTCGGGCATAATCTTAACTGTCCTCACTCCGTTAGCCTTTGTTGTGTCGGCCTTCATTCCGCTTCTACGAATCGTTATTCGGTCAACTGCACAGTCTACCAAACGGAGAGCGGTTAATTCTCCAACACGGATACCGGTCCCCAGGACCAGACGCACCATAAAGACCTTTTCCTCCATGTCTACTAATTGTTCTAGAATTGGAAGACGGGAATACACCCTCTCTAATTCACCGCAGGTTAAAAGATCGTCTAGGGTAATTGATTCAATCGTTGGCATATTATGGCCTCCCATTGATTAATTATGACACCATTATTATAAAAATGTTCCAAATGAAATATTTTTTTCAGCCAGGGGAGCCTTTGCTCGCCCTTTGGTTGCGGGAACCTTACCTCGCCCTTTGGTAATGAGGGCCGGTCGGGGCCAATTGTCAAAAAAAAAGAATATTGCTATATATGAATAATCATATATTCATGGAGACAAATTAATCCCGATAAATAGTTGAATATATGAATATATAAATATTTAACCACTAATTACTGGCTCCCAAAAAAATGAGAGCCAGTGTATCAGGGGTTAAATCAGGTAAATTTCTTTCGCTGTTACCCAAACATATGTTCCGTTGTCGAGTTGAACCCCATAATATTGACATTCCTGGTCCGAATCCTCGACAGTTCCCCGAAGCATTGTGGTTGTTCCGTAAGGCCGACACATTACGTCGTCACCCAGCGCAATAAGGCCGTATTGACCCCCTTTTCGATGTTTTTTTTTCGTCGTTTTTTGTGCTCCAGATATCCGCTTAGAAGCTCTTCTTCCTTCATGGGTTGCGGCGCAAACTTGGGATAGATACAGGAGCGTGGAACATTCATTCTCGCCGCCCTGATTCTTGAAATTCCACCATGCCCCCCGTGCGTATGACTCATAGCCCGATCGTGTTTTAGGCGTCGGAACATGGACATACGACTTATCCTTGAATCGTTTCCAGAATTGAAAAAATTTACCCAGCTGGGCGGTTAGTTCGCGCACCGAAAAAAAACATGAGTCAGTGTGCTCCCGGTGATAACCTGTGCCCACATTAAACGCACCGACCCCTAAATGTTCCATATCGCTAATGTCGGAATACAACCCATGACCGGGAGTCCAGCCGACTGTCTTAAGGTCCGAGGTCAACGGCTGGTCGTGTAAATATTCATACATGACAACATCAGAGCCACGGCGATCAAATTCCACTAACCAATGATATTTTTTGGGGGCGTCAAATTGCCCCCCCGTGGAGCAGGCTGACTCTTCGTCAAATGTAAACAGTATATCCACGTTAATCCCCATTTGGGGCAATAAGTGGAGTATTGTATACACTCCTAGCCTATCGTCAAGTCTGGGATGAAAAAAAAGCGTTTCATCCGGTAGGCTGATTGTCTCTGCGCAAGCGAACCGACCATGAACGCAATCTAAGTGCGCCACGGCAAGGATAGGTGATTTATTGTCCAAAAACAGAGAACCGTTATTCTCTGTGAATCCTTCACTTAAAAAACGTCGTTTCAACTCATGTTCGGTCGGGGTGCAAAGTTTGTTGAGAATTTTTAGGTTAAAAGTGAAATGCATTGCCCGTCTCCTCCCCACACCTGCATCCGCAGGGCCAGTAACCGGGAATAATGGTAGCAATCCTTGTGCAACATGCCATACAATAGAAATTGCCGCAATCAGTATTAATACCCTGGTTTAATGGGGTCGCCAAATTACAGTGGTTGCAGCGGCGATAAAAAACATCAAAACAGGGGACACAAAAATCAACCCCGGAAACGGAACGGATAGCACGACTGTTGGTTACTCTCCCACAGCGTTGACATTGCCGTTTATGGTGGGGGTAACACTTAGGACAATAAGACCTGTTCCCAAGCATGAAAGGCTGTAACGAAGCATCAGGCTTAAACTCCTCTCCACACCAATCACACTGGTAATATTTTGCCGCGCACTCATTACATATTGGCCTGTAGTTGTGCGTTTCGGGCTCTGTTCGGTATCTCATGTCTTTATTGCAATCGTCACACCGGACAACTAAACTGAGATTCACTAATCCCCCGGTTGGTATGGGCTCATCAGACAAAACTACTCCACGCCCGGAATTGATATAAATCAGGTTGGAATCTTTCCCGTTTTGGCTTAAGCCAATTCGGGTTCGATACCGAAAACCGCCAATTTTCTGTAAAGCCGTAGCGTGAGTCTGTAGGTCGACGGGAAAGCCAGGCATGGTGTAGCAATTAAACAGGGCTAATCCTTTTCCATTTGGCACAACTAAAGCCCTGGAAAGGGGACTGTCTGCAAGGTTATGCAATTTACTTACCATGCCGCCGTTGTCTTCGATTACACCCCTGGCCCCCTTACGACAGCCAAAAAAACATGATCCAGTATCGCCATAAGCCCCCGGTGTCCAGTCGATAATCCTAGATAGGTGTAATATAAGATCCATACTGGTGATTTGATCTTTGACTAACTTGCCAATCCGTGAAATTTGGTCGCTATGTAGGGTGAGGCCATATCGTTTAATTCCTCTGGCAAATCGTTTAGGCCACGATCCACGGTCTGTTAACCATTGCGAGCCATTCATTTCCCGGAAAAACAGTTCCCACTTAATCAGATCATTAAAGCGATGATCCTGGTGACATAGCGGGGCCATAATGTCTCGTTGAAAGAAGCTATAGGAAATAAGCTCCGTTTCCTCCCCTTTGACCTCATATGTTCCGGGCCGTAAACGATTGACAAACGGGTTTCGTTTGCGTATTCTCGGCATGACATTAGCCTCCATTTGGGGGTTGAAGATGTAAGGCTCCCCTGAGTAGCATTCAGGGGAGCCTTATTTTATGCCGCCTCACTAGAGGGAATGGGGCGATCAGGTAAGAGACGAAAATTTTTTGGACACTTACGGGGCCATGTATGATAGTCGCCACAAAAACTATTCCACCGATGGACGCTATAATCTCTCATACAGACCGCCGGTGTATCACCCGGTAAATTATCCCAACTTTGACAGGTGCAACATTGCTCACGTTTAATGGTTTTCACACTTGCACCCCCCATTGCCACAACAGTATGTTGCGAGGTTTGTTAGTCGAGACTGAAGTAGGGACAAGTAATCTCGATACCCGAGATCGGAATTTCGGGGTTTAATAAACCGCCAATATTCCCGGCCCTGTGGCCCTGTGAGTAATTCCAATTCGCTGGATAATTGGGTTGTGAGTAGCTTTTTCGCCTCGCAACCGATTACCCATTGCTGTTTCTGGTAGTCCCACGCTGAGAGCGTTTCCTCATTCATAGTTAACCACCTTTGCGTTTGGGTCTATTTGCCGTATGGCCGCCTCCACGTCCGCAACTGGAATGGACATATCGAACGGTGTCGGAGTTAGGTATGTTCCTGTTGTTTTTTTAATGATTTCGCCACCTTCGCCGCCATGCAATAGCCACCAGTAGCGGCCCGGACGTGCGACAACTTGAATGGTGTGATGCATGGTGTCACCTGTCTAAATATTTACTCCGGGCAAGGCTCAAAGCTGTTAACGCTCCAATGAACAACCACCATAATAATAGCGGCATCCACGCTATAACCGACAAGGTCTCTGTCATGCTCTTTAATCCTTAATCTTGAACAGTTAACTTTCACATGGGCCTCCAATCTTTATTTGTTTGCCCATTCAGGCTCCTTATGGCTCCTCCTTTCGAGTTATCCCCTAATATTAACTAGGGGATAAACCGAGTTTGGCAGTCCCGGCAGGATTTGAACCTGCGTTTCTGCTTAGAGAAAACAGCGTCCTTAGCCGCTAGACGACGGGACCACAGTTCAATTGGACGTAAACCGCATAATCGAACCCGTTCCTTCGGTTTGTTTTAGGCTAAGCTTCCGATAAAGGCCTTGCGCTTCGGTGTTACTGGGGTGGCAGGCTAGGGTAAAGCGTGCATAGTGCCCTTTAACAGCGTGAAGCAATTGAGTCGCTATCCCTTGTCGCCGGTAATCCGGTTCAACCCACAAACCCTGAACATAGACAGGCTCCCGGCCAAAGCCGTTTATAACGGTAACTTCACCCATAACCGACCATTGTTCGTCACGGGCCGTATAGTGTCTATACGTCCCATGCCCCGGATACCCCCTTCGTCGTGAATGAATTATCATTGTTTGAACCTCCCATTCTCCCATTCTCCCATTCTTGTGTCTGACCCCTAGACGATGGGACCGTAATTATGTAATACATTCCAGAAGGGTCACTCGTGAGGCCCTAAATTTACCATCTGTATTATAGGGGACACAGACCCCGGCCAAATCAGCCCATAAAATGAGACACTTCCAGAGGGACGAATTTGTATAATTCTTGTAACACCATTCAATGGTGCTAACGTTCACGCCGCAAGCACAGTCTAATGTGCGGTCAAAATTTACCACCTCGGTTAAAATGGCCCCAGCCTTAACGGACCACGTAACAGGAGGGGAAAACGCAGTAGAACCAATACGTTTGTAGCAAATAATCCCCTCATTGTTACATTCCAATGTTTTCAACCAGTCTATGGGGTCTAGCAGACCCCTAACCCCTGAAAGGTTGGCTTCCCGGAGGTCGGCGCGCCGGAGGTCGGCTCCCTGGAGGTAGGCTTCCTGGAAATCGGCGCGCCGGAGGTCGGCTCCCTGGAGGTCGGCTCCCTGGAGGTAGGCTTCCCGGAGGTCGGCGCGCCGGAGGACGGCTCCCTGGAGGTAGGCTTCCCGGAGGTCGGCGAGCCGGAGGTTGGCGAGCCGGAGGTTGGCTTCCCGGAGGTTGGCGCGCCGGAGGTTGGCTACTGATAGGCTCAACAAAACCTCGCCACTTTTTGTAAAAATTTTCACAATGCACCCCTTCGTGTTTTAGTGATTCTCAAACCACGCCTTAAGGCGTGTCGCCTTCCAGCATATTTTCAGTAAGGTTCGCCTTATCCGCCACGGTCTTCTCGCCCATAAAACGCTATTCATCTGTCGCAACATTGCTATCCACGCATTTATTTTCATGATGAACACTCCTCTCTTATTCTTGTGTCTGCCCCCAAAGCCCTTTGGGGCTTTCCGGTCAGATAAAAAAACAAGAGAATAAAGCGGTGTTCGAGGTCCACTCATGCGGGTTCCATTAACCCGTGGTCGGTTGCGCTACCCGGTGAGCTTTTGCGAGTCACTAATCGCATCTGATAGGTAAGACACAATAACGACAGGAAGGTTCCTTAAAAAGAATAAATATGTCAAAAAAATATTTAAGGGGTAAGGGACTGAGTTTTGATTTTTTGAGAGTTTGGTTCGGACGGACACCAAGGCCCGAAAGCCGCTGCCAGTGCGGACTTCCCTTGCCCGCTTCTGTCCTGGCCTCCATGTCATACTTATGCCCAAACTATGACAAGGATTGAACATAGTGGGATAGTGGCCTGCATTGAGCGGCCCACAGAGCTAGCATGAGATTATCTAAATAGCTGAATATATTAATAGTGGTATATAGGGCAGGCCGGGGCTGGGGGGGGAGGGGGTAAGGCCGCGCGGGACCAATCTAATAAACAAAGAATCCTTTATCTAACATTCACGCCCAGGTAATTTTTAAGAGCAATTCACTTTTTTGGGGCCGGTGGTGGGGGTCGAACCCACATCTCTGATTTATCGTCCCAACGCTCTAATTGAGCTACACCGGCCCGATAATCTATATAGTATACTGAAATTCAGGCTTATTAAAAAATTCATCCGCAATCTTTATTGCCGCATTATCTCTCTCGATCTGTTCCAGAAGCGCTACAATCGAGCCAAAAACAGGTATATTTTCTTCTCGGGCAATATCCAGTTCCTTTTGGGTTCCCTTAGAATTTTCCCAGCCAGGGACCAATAAAACATAATCACAACGCCTTAACCATGCTATTGAATAAGAATAAAAATCTTCCAACGTCAGGTCGTTTTCCTCTCCATCGCCAACCAGGGCAAAATGAAAATCCAACCAAGGGCAGAATGGTGCCAGGGATAACCCTAACTCTCTACCCATTTTGAGGATTTTCTTACACATTCTCATGCCTTTTCGCATATTATTGAACATTGGAACGGCAGCCGTGGCGTTATAAGCACCGGCGACATACACACAAATTTCATTAAAGGGACTCTGGGGTGCAGGGTTCATTTCTCTCTTTCCACCTTCATTGCGTGAAGTATTGCCTCTCTAACCGTGCGGAAGCTCGGCTCCTGGGCGGTTTCGTGTAACCTCCAGCCTCGATCAGTAAATGACCTCCGAAAAATTACCCTTCCGGTGTATTGGCCAGTTTGCTTATCAAGCCAGTCCAATATTTCCTTGTCTGTAATTTGATGATTCATAGAGTCGTCACTACACATTCCGTCTGGAATTTTAGTCATCTAATATCTCCATTAATCCCGCAAATACTTTCGGGTCATTTTGCTCAAGATTTTCTAATCCCTGGCGGATAACCTTAATAAGCCTTGGGTCTTGATTGGTATCCCATAACTGAAACCACGGGTGTTGTTGGAATTTCTCAAATTGTTCGTCAGTCATCTTCCGGCCACCAATCCTTATGGCCACTCTCCCAAAACTGCGGGCCAATGGACCTACGAATAACATTAAAAAAGGCTCCACGATTAATCTCCGGCTCATGGTCAAGTGGACCCAAAATTTCAATATCCTCTCTGGTGCCTATCTTGCGGCCCAGTTGTTTTATCGTGCCGTCCTCAAAAAGATGGGCATGGGACATGAAGCCATTACAATAAGCTTCTTCGGTGGCAATAGTGTCCCCACCAATTAGTAAAAACTCCCGCCCCTGAAATCGAATTCGTTGAAACATCGGCTCTGTCAAAACATATTCTCCTGTTTTGCCTTTTCGGGGTAAATCGTAAGCTTACAGTCCATCCCAATAAACTCAATTTCTGGCAATCTTCCGCCGAGGCATGATTCTGTTTCTTTTTTGAGTTCTTTTATGAGCCGTTTTTCGGTTTTTCTCCACCAATCACGAAGCACGCAGGGCATGTGTCTGCAAGTTCCATTGTCGCCAGGGCAGGTTATTTTGAGGTTCATTTTTTTGCCTCAAAATACTTATAATGACCATCATTAATGGACTTACATTTTTTAGGGTAGGCTATTCCCCCGACAAAATCCACATAGGCTGGTGGCGCGGCCTTGCAATAATTGGGACCGAACTTTGATCGCCAACCCCCTATTGTTCTATGTTTGCAGTTTACGCAAAGCGTATGTTCCGAAAAATCAAAACTCATTTTGCCCTCTGTATTATCTCTTGAAGTCGAGCAAGTTTAGACTGAATCATATTATCGACCTCCCTATAACCGACAAGCCACCGAAGTTGCCTCATGAGTATTGTTACATCGGCAACTTCTTCCGCAAGGTCATCCAGCGAACATCTTCCACGATAGAAGTGTCCAATTTTTTGAAGAAGTTCACCCATTTCTTCTGCCGCCATAAATAGTTGGGCCTCTGTGCCCCGAAGTTGAACGGCCTCTAGGTATATGTTCATTCATCAGTCTCGCTTTCCTCATAGTTGTCTTCGTTAGGGTCAAACAATGGAGCCCCGCAGCGTTCACAGAAATCAAACCTGTCGGTGAGAATTCCGCATTTTGGGCACGGACATAACGGCCTTCGGAATAGGTCGGCCCAATCCTTGGACGTAAAATCGTCAAACAAATTTTCCATTGCTATCCCCAAAACTTAACGGTCTTCAAAAAATGAAGATTACGAGCAACATAAGGCGAAAACATACCCATAGGACCGGGCTCCCTAAAGAGACCGTGACAATTTAGGTCCACATCTGCCCAGCCGGGATACATCGCTTCCCGCTCTTGTGTGACGTATTTTACGGCGAAGGGAGAAAATAAGGAATGAGACCTTCTTATTCTCTTCATTTTGACACTCCATCCCAACCCCAATACCCGCTGAATATCATCTTTCACGGCCAAGGCTAATTTTCGAAAGGTTCGATAATCACTATATTGAATTTTTTTGAGCCAATATTTCATTGTTCCCCTCGATCGTATTTCCACAGCGGACACTTGGGACTTGCACACGTAGCCTCCTTGGGCTGTCCACATAAACAAAAAATACATTGTTCTTTAATGGCCCGTTCCAGTCCAATTTTTCCTTTTGTCCACCATTCTTTAAGTGAACACGGTCTGCCGGTTTGGAGTTCTTTACAGAGGTTGGTAGATTCTCCGCCACATTCTCTGCAAAATCTTCTCGCATCTTCTTTTAGTTCGGGTGGTGCAATTCTTTGTCCACGACTCATGTTTTGCCTACCAAATTTCAATAGGTTAAAAAGTTAATCCCAAAAGGTCGGATGTCTTTTTTTTCCAGCGCGGGTATTGTATTGTATGCGATTTGGACGATCCCTTTCTCTTTCTCTTGCCGCTACACGCCAATCGTAAGGTGGTCGATTACGCCTTTCTTCTTCTCGATCCCTTTCTAGCCTTTCTAGCCAGTCCGCCCTCGATACCTTAGCGCCATCAACCTCTAAATATACCGTTCGACGGGTATTCCTGCTTTGTTGTTTTTTGGTGGCCCAATGGCAGTTGGACGGTTCGTAATTACCGTTATTGTCGATTCGGTCAAGCGAAAAGCCGTAAGTTGGTATTGGCCCTATATCGTCATAAAATGCCCAAAAATCATTCAGCCACCGCTCACAAACTTTTATTCCCCTGCCCCCATAATTATGAAAATGCGGACAGTTGGGGTTATTGCACCGCTGCTTCATGGATTGCCACACCTTGTATTCCGGCAAATCCGTCTGGTGCCTTCTTTTGGAAATCACTTTAGTTTTAACGGTAAAGGTATCCAGAACAATCATTACGTCTCTCGGGTCGTTTTAAGATGTATTTAGGTGGCTTGAATGGGTCTCTTTTGTTGGAGTTAAAATAGTCCCGAATTTCCTTATAGTTATATGGGTCGGGTTCTAATGGTGTATCCTCCGGTATGGCCCACTCGGCGGGAGAGGGGCCTGGAATTGCGGAATGGCTGGGGAGCAGGGCTGTAGAGAGAACACTCAACAGTATTATCGCAATCCAATCGATAACGAAGCCGACGATAAAACCGATGGCCCCTTTTTCCATCACGCACTCCCTATCTGGCCGACCATAACCGGCATTCCCTTTTGTCGAGCCTTAGCCTGTATCATAAGCCAAACATCTTCAACGTGTTTTTCGACCGCATCAACGCCGCACGTTCTTAGGCAATAATACAGTATTGACGCGAACTCATTTTCCTCGGTTTCGGTTAGCGTTCGTCTAAGAAGGTTCTTTTCGTGTCCGAGGTAGCGCAGTGCCTCCGTTGCCGCATAAGCAAGGCGAGCATTGAAAGCAAGACCCAAGGCAAGAGCCTTACCTTCTGGCGTTTGCATCATGCGATCAATTTCATTTTGGTCAATGAGGCGATTTTTATAGATTAGTTTCACAATCCACCCATGTCTTCCGGCAGGAAATATCCTGTTTTATGGAGATAAACCTTTTCGCTTTCACGAAGCGACCTATCTGACGTTACTATACGATTCTTCAGGGCAACCGGCGACCAAACCAACACTGGACAACACCCACCCCTTGGGGTAATGGCAAAGCGATATCCTGTAGACTCAGCGCCAGAACGCTTCATGTGCGGCCAACTTGCGGTGTAGTATTCACATTCATCGTTAAAGCAAACGTGATGAATTTCTCCACCCCACGTTGACTCTTCGGGCATTTCAATGGGCAGAAGTTCTGCGCCACAATAGGGACAGGTCTTATTTTCCATTACCTAGCCCAAGGGAGTTTAGGAAGGTGATAAATTCGGTCAGACCTATAAATACTTTACAATATCCTGGAGCAAAGGCGGGTATAACATGGGTGCCAACCCAATCTAAAATTTCTCTTCGGACTTGAATTACCCTGTCTTCCGCCCGCCTACATGCCGCTCGATGGTATTCGACTTTAGCTCTAAGTTCTACTGCGTGTCGTTTTAGGGCATTATTTTGAGACTCCAGGTCGGTATTTTTATCGACCAGTCTACTGATACTTTTACGACATTTCTTCAAAAATGCCGCCGTTTCATCATAATCCTTAAGTGATACCCAAACCCCAGGTGGATTTATTGTTATATACCTAGGGGGCATTGGATCGACCCGATCAATACACATCGCCATTTTCCTTTCGTTTTTGGTCTTCGTATGGTGCGACCATGCGGCGGTAAAGCTCTAACTTGACACATTCGAGGACACCAATGAGGCTGTTAAAGTCTTCATAGTTTTGCGGATTGGTCTTCAATAAAAGGCTGGTGATAATATAATTCAGCGTTGCGGATTGTAATTCGTTTTCAGTAAAATAATCCAAAACATCTCGCCAATATGTTCGCACACACTGCTTCACGTATGGCATCACTTTACCTCTTCAATCCCTTCAATTATCCGACGTAACGCTTTACCCATCCAGTATTCCATTGATGGAATTAGTGGAATAAGCTTTTTAAGCTCCCGAAGGGCACTCACTTCAGACTCGTTAAGAACAGCGCCAGACTGAAATTTTCGGGGAGATATAATCGGCAGTTCAGGCATTATTGGGCTCCAGGCTTGCTGTTAGAAACCAAAATTCCTGACCGATCAACTCTACATACTCATACGAAGTGTCAATAATTTTAGCAAGACACACGTCACCACAATCAAAGACGCATTTCAGGGTGATTCCTTTGGGTAACACCTTTAGCTCTCGGAGAACGACCATGCCCTCGACCAGACTATAAACAGTCTCACGATCTGTTTTTTTAAGCGCCTCAGCTATGCCAGACATAAGCTCTTTATTTTCGGAAGCAATAACCGGATTCCTTGTAAAGCTAATCGGTGCGGCAATGGCTAGATTGGCACAAAAAACAATCGCCAAAACCGTCAAGATAAGACGTTTCACTTTATTCTCTCTACTTCCTGGGTCAGCCCTCTTAAAGGCCGATCGCACTCTAAGCGCTCCCTCACATATTCCAATCCATTAAGATTAAACGCCACGGCAGCAAAGTGATCCTCGTCGGTTTCGCCATTGATATATTGGAAAAAGTGTCGAATTAGGCTTTCCCGAAATCGTTCATATTCCTCCAGGCTACAAGCTTTCATCCAATTACGGGCCTCGTATTTTTTGGCCCCTTCGGTAAGGTGTTGCGCTAGGCGTTTTACTAAAGGGCCGTCGAGAGCCAAATCGAAGCGGATTTTCCCTTCGCTTGTGTCTCGAACCATGCCCTCGTATTGCTCTCGTTTACCGGAATCTTTAATCAAAGGTCCACACCATCCGTGTCAGTCCACGGACCGACGACTACAACACTAAATTCGATGCCAGCGGGGAGGCCACTCGTAATAAACGTGCTGATAAGATCACATATATCCTCTGCGTCCACTTCGCCCTCTCGTAAACCCTCCACGGTTACTTTGAAATACTCTTTCATTATTCTTCCTATTAAAACCTTACCACCAACTGCTTAAGTCTTCGTTCAAGCCGTTGGCGCTTTTTTTTGAGTTGTTGAATTTCAATGTCGAGTTGCCGAAGACTGACTTCTATGGTTTTCGCTTCAGTCCGTTCACAACTTTCATGTAGTTCATTTAGGCCGTCCGCTGGACAGGCCAGTATCTCTCGGCGGCCTCTGACTTTTAACATTGTCTGAACCCCAAAATTGATACCAAGGTTTATTAATAGGCGAGGTAGTTTCTTCAATATTGATAGAAACCTCAGCCTCTCCCATATTAGGCACCATGCCGCTCGCCTTGCCGGTAAATCTGTAGGTGCAGCCAGTTGCCCCTAGAAGTGCCCATATTGCCAAAACTACAAACCACATCCCTAGCCAGGGCCACACGGGGAAACCGTCTTTTCGGCCTCGATAGCACATTCCGTTTACCCCTGCGATGCCTGTTGCATGACTTCTTGCGCCCTGCGCTGCGCTTCTTGAAGTTCTCTCTGAGCCCGAGCCTGTTCTTCTTGGATTTGCTGTTGATGGCGCTGCGCTTCCTGTTGCGATTTCACCTGAAAGTCTCGCTGCATCTGAGCAATACGTTGCTGGGCTTGCTGATGTCGAGCACTAGCCTCTTGCTGCATCTGCTGGGCACGCTGATTAGCTTCCTGAACACGTCGCTGCTTTTCCTGGGCTTGACGCTGCGCTTCCTGTTGCTGGCGTATGGCATCTTGTTGAGCTTGTTGCTGTTGCTGGTAAGTTGGATTTTGATACGGCGAAACAGAGGGGACATAGCCCTGTGCAAACACTGTGCCAGAAATAAGAACTGTTGTTGCAATTATTGATAAAATTATTTTTTTCATAAAATTCATTCTCCTATTGGTGGGGTTGTAAGTGGGGTTTTTGTGGTGAAAAATCTCCCCAAAGAGGGAAAATTCTTAAAAGATCTGACATCGTATCAATTAAGGCGTGGAGCGGAATATCGCTCAATTTCCTTGCCTGACCCATTTTATTATTTCTCCGCTCCACGGCCTTTCACGCCGACGACGCCGGTTCAAATCCGGCTGGGGACGCCAGCAATCTGAGAATCAATTGAAGGTGGGGTTGACCCGGTGGGGTTTTTTATTAAGGCGGGTTCCCTGAAAAGATTCATCGTTACTCGCAGATCATTATTGACGCTGTGAATATACCTCTCCGTGGTCGCAAGATTTTTATGGCGCAAAATTCTTTGAATAGTTTTGGAGGCAACGCCGTAGTATCCAGCTAATACGGACGCCGCATATCTCCGCAAAGCGTGAAAACCGAAAACACGCACGCCAGCACGTTTACATAACTGCTCCATAAACCATCTGCGCTCCCTATAGGGTTGACCATAATGCCGGGCCGGCTTTTTGCTCGTTGACACGAATATATAGGGCGTGTCCCCTATCGGTCGGTTCCAATACCAATACCACAGGCTACCAATAAGTTGTTCGCTCATGGGGAGCCATTCATACTCCATTGATCCATCTTTTGTTTTTCTAGTCCCGAGTCGTATTTCCTCCCTTTCCCAGTTGACATCTTCCCAGGTCAATCGAAAAACCTCCCCCCGCCGAGCGGCAGTATGGAGATAACAGGTCAAAAAAACCCTCTCCTCCACAGTGGCCACAACTAAAAGTCTCTCGATCTCTTTTGGGGATGGCGTGTATTGAAGCGACATATCGTGGGGTAATTTGCCAATTTTCGCCACGGGGTTGGCCTCCAGGCTTAAAACCCTTACTCCCCAGTTCCACATTGCCATAAGATTTTTACGGTCCTTATTGGACGCATTATTAGAACGTTCGTTGGCCTGTTTCCAGAGGTAATCCTGGATCATTCGAGGGGTAACCTCGTCTACTGGCATGTCAACCATCTGATCCAAAAAAATACCACACACGGCCATTTTTTCCTTAAAAACCTTTTCGCAAAACCGCTTCTCGGCGTCTTTGAGATACTGCGTCACAAAACTCGACATATTCAGGTGAGAATCTTGCAGTTCCGACTTTTTCCGTTTTTTTCTTTCCTCTACCTCCCATTCGATTGCCTCCCGTTTGGTTGGGAATTGACGACGATACCGGTAGCCTTTTTTGACAACCTGTGCTCTCCACCGCTGCTTTTGGGGTTCCCAGTAAGGCATTGTCTAAAGCCTCCTGCGTAAAGATTAAAGAGCCGCCAACCTTAACGGCACCAAGCTCTCTTCAATGCTTATACACCCAACTGACGCTTTTGTTCAATTTTTGGGAAACTTCCTGCGTGGAGAGAACGGTCACGCTACTTCCTTCTCTTTCTCTTCTTCACCACAATAAGCTTCAGCTATCCAGGAGTTATCATAGAGAAGTTGGTGAATAAAAAAAGCAATTGCCTGGCATTCAGCCTCGTCAAACGGACGCACAGTTTCTACCTGGTAAACATGAGTTGCCTCATGTAAAAGAACCCGTAACAGGTGTTCAGCATCCAGATCGGTGTCCAGATATATTATGCCCTTCGTGTGATCTAAGAGACCATTCCATGCGTGTTTCGCTGCCTCTGGAACCGGCTCCAACTTAAAGGTTCTACCGTAAAGGCGAACGCTCTCCGGAATCTCTGTCATGCCACTTCCTCGCACATAGCGTCCCGATTATCACGCTCGACCAGTCGCCCAATGGCAAACATATACCCGGCCACCAAAAAAACATCGGGAAGAAGTCCCAGTGGAATGTGTAGGCCCAAGTCCTTGCCAAGCTCGCAAATCAGGGCTTCCATGTTTTTCTGAAATGTCGTCGGAAAAGCCCACTCTCCCGCTTCACTTAGGCCATTAAATTTCACAACAGCCTCACCGAGTTTTCGGCCTTTCACGTCAAACAATTCTTCAATCACTGCCATCTCTATCCTTTCTAAACACGTTTACTTGAATGGTCCACCCATTCGGCACTAATTCTCCGTTACGAAGTTCTAATAATTGCTTCATACCCCTGGTGCTACAGGCCGCCGGATTGTTACTCTTTACCGTTCGGGTTACGACCTGCTTTAGGTCGGTTGTCAAGGTGAGAATCTGGTCGTCAGAAATTTCTGCCACCAGATTTTCGACAATATGCTGTTTCATGTTTTTCCCTTTCGCTTGATTGAATAGGTATAACCGGGCCTCTTGAATTTCAAGTTTTTTTTAAGAATTCTTAAAGCTGGCCGTGGTGGCGTCCCAAACTAGCTCCACCACCCCAAGGGGACCATTGCGATTTTTCATGACGTTAATAAATGCCTGGGATGTGTTGGGGCTGTCTATCCCGTGATTTTTTTCATAGTAGGCAGGCCTGATAAGCCCAACAGCGACGGCCACGTCTTGCTCAATACTGCCGCTTTCTCGAAGGTCGGACAGTCGTGGCATCCTTTCCTTTGGGGGCCTAGATTCAATTTGACGATTGAGTTGCGAAGCAAATAGAATCGGAACGCTAAGTTTCATGGCATAAACCTTTAATGCCCTGGATATCGAGGCAACCTCACGCTCACGATTACCCTGTGTTTCGTCAGGTGTCATGTATTGAAGATAATCCACCACAATCAGTGCCGGTTCGACATTATTTCGAGCAGAGTGCAGCTTAACGCGAGTGTAAAGCTCTACCGGTCGAAGGGTAGCCGAGGAGTCAATAAAGAGGGTGGGGGTAAGGAGGGATTCAGCGGAATCCACTATCTTGCCCTTTTCCTCGTCAGTTAGATCTCCATTTATAATGCGTTGAGTTGAGATTTTTGAATATTTTGATATTAGCCTGGCCTGTATCTGCCTTTCTGGCATTTCCAGGCTGAACAGGTAAACAGGCCGCGCCCTGGCAACATATTCGGCCACGTCAAGCAGAAATGCAGTCTTCCCCATGCCTGGCCTAGCAGCAACTACATAAAGATTACCTGGCGCAAATCCATGAAAAATAGAGTCCAACCCATAGAAACCGGTTTTAATAGGGCTTGGGGTATATTCTGGATCTGAGATTTCCTGGAAAATCTTTCGGAAAGAATCGGCTTGAGAGATTATGTTTTCTCGGAAATCTGGATCTACAGTCTTAAAACACGCCGCCGCCAAATCGGTTGTGATTTTCCGCAGGGGAACATTTGATTTTTGGAGGTTATCCAGGGCAAGGGAAGTTTTAGAGGCAAGCGCCCTACGAACGGCAAACTCTTTAACCTTTTGGACATAAAAACTGGCGTCAGAGCTGTGCTCTGACTGCTCCATTAATTCAAATAGAAAACCAGATCCACCAAGGGTCTCGAAAACGCCCTTATCATAAAGGCGCTTAGAGATGGTGGCCAGGTCAATAGGGACTTCTTCTTTTGTGAGTTCAGTTAGAGTTCGCCAAAGGATTCGATGAGCTTCATGGTAAAAATCCTTTTCGGTCAAGGAGTTAGCGGTAGTGTGAAAGGTTTCTGGAAAATAGAGAACATTTCCCAGGACTGCCTTTTCCGCTTCGGTATATTTAGGCGGGTTTGTCACCCAAGGTTCTCCTCGCTTGTTGGCTCCAATATTCACCAACCGATTCGGCGTCTTGGCCATCCGATGAAGACGAGCCGTTAAGGCAGCGGTTAATTACATTCTCCTTAATAAACATGGCGGGTGGGTGGCCAAATTGTGTAAAGTAATCAGAGTCTAGGAAGTTGTCCCACGCCTTTTTAATCCTTACAGCCCCCTGTTCCTTAATAAGTTTAGATATTTGGATCCAGGTGTGCTGCGCAACCACCGGCTTGTTTCGGTATTTGTCTGTGTAGGTTTTTATAATATAATCAGTTAATTGCCTCTGCTCTGAATATATATTATCTTCCTTATTACTTCCTTTATTCTTCCTTAAGATTCTCGTGATTTGCGGTGTCATTTGCGGTGTCATTTGCGGTGCGATCTTGGGTAGAACTTTATTCTGATACTCATTAAAATTCACAATGTTAATGACACTAATGAGCCGCGATTTGGGGTGCGATTTGGTTTGCGATTTGAGGTGCGATAAAAAATCTGTTATTGCCATTTTTTTTATGGTAATCATGTCGTTGGCCTGGAGGTCTTTCAGGAAGGTTCTTACTTTACTTTGAGTCCAACCCCATGCATTCATTAAAAAAGACACAGAAGCGAATAACTCTCCCATTTTTAATGTGTCGTCATCGGTATATCTAGCTTCAAAGAGTAACCACAACCATGCCTGCGTTTTTCCGTAGGGTTTGGGCCATACCACCGGATTCTGGATAATTTTCTTAAATAGAAAAACAAATGGATCACTTACCCTTCTTGCCACGTCTGACCTCTTTATCATGGAACTTTGCGTGACACTTGGCGCACAAGCCAACTAAATCGCCAGTATGTTCGTGGCCGAGTCGCTCGCAGGTATTATCGCAAAGGGCGCACTTATTTTTTTGCTTTCTAAAGATATGTTCTCTAAGGTTTTTCCATTGTTTAGAGTTAATCCATTCCACATATTTTGGTTCATTCCCATTGGGCAACAACTGAAACATGTCTCGATATTGTTGCATTAATGAAATTGCAACCTCTATTTCACTTAAGCCATTCCACGTCTCTATGGTAAATGAATCCATTATTTCGTTAGCCAGTAGTGGGTCTATATCTTCACCATAAAGGGGACCACAGAGTATCCATAACCGTAATGCGTTAGAGGCAGCCATTAGTATTCGTTGGAGTTCCATACTGAATCGCTTTATAGGGAATTCTGCTTTTTTAGCCATCTTATATATTTTGCCATCCAAAGGGTTGCGCCGATTTTGTGATTTGTGGCTGATTTAATCAGGCAGCCAATTGCCTTAAGAAATTTAAGATCTTGCTCGCCGTTCACTTGGTGGAGAGCTTGGTGACACGAATTACATAATATTATCACGTCATTACGAATAGGTTCATTAATAAGTTGTCGGTAAATGTTTTTCCCTCGTGGTTCATCTTCGCGCCTGCCATTTTTGTGGTGAAAAGTAAGCGATGGAGCGTGGTCAAAAGAACAGTTAGAGCACGCTCCTCCATATTTTTCGATAGCCTGTCTTTTTATTTCGTCATTCCTTAGTTTGCTTCCCCTACCGTGACATTCCTTACAGTAATGAAATCGACCGTCTTTATATTTCGTGTGCCTATAAAATTCACTTACCGACTTCCATTCCCCACATTTAGTGCATTTCTTTTCAGATAATTCCCCTGGCAAGTCTTTCTCCCAGCTCTATATTATGATCCGCAATTTGTTTTACCAATTCCTCAAGATCGCCCAGGGTGGGATTTGGGACAATCCATGCCATAGTGTTAACGCCGAGATATTCTGGACCGAACTTTCCCGGCTCCATAATATAAAAGAATGCGGCTATTAGAACTGTTTCTTCATCTAAAATCCCAGTATAACATTGGACCTCAATATATCTTTTCACGCAACCTTCCTCCACTGCCCCTCTTCAACGTATTCCATTAAATCGAGAGGCATAGGTTGATGTTCTCCACAAGCAATTAGGTTATCATGGATAATCGGATAAAGCGAACCATCAAGGCCACGTTGCGGGGGAAATCTATGACAAAAGGGATTATTAAGGTTTTCAGGGTCTGTGGCTTTAAATTTACAAGTTTTACAAGTTTTCATGCTGTTGCCTTTCTCTTTATAGCTCCCATTAGGACGGGATCTTGCCTGGATTGATTAAAAACTCTACAAGCAGGACAAATTCTGATTCGCTTCTTATCTTCAGATTCAAAATTATGTTCTGGCTTCATGGGGCCAAGACATTTAACTTGACACCTGACCGGGGGTTTAATGCCCATCATTTGATATTCTTTTTTTGTGGGTTCATCTTTGAGCCGGTTAATTGCAATCCGGGGCGTCTTTTGCCCTCGATATGAATTCCAACCCATCTTGGCGTAATACTTTAGGCGGCACTCGCCAGGGTGTGTCTTTGGTGTGCCGAGTCGCTCTACTAAGGGCTCTCCACAGGTAACGCAGAGTTTTTGTTTTTTCATCACTATCTCCTGGGTAGGTTTCCATACCGAGAATTGCCGGGGTTTGTTTTTTCACCAGTTGGTGAATTGCGCTTCGTTAGTGAAAGACAAACATAAACGCTGGCCCGGAGAATAGAATTATCTATCGTTTCTCGCAAAGGTCTCGATAGAAGTCGATTAAGTCCTTTCCAATCTTTCGGTAATAAGATTTCACCCCGGCCCACTCGACTTTCAAACAATTGAACAGAAGCCATAAAATCAGCTTCCAAATTGGGGAGGACGGGAACCAGAACACAAAGGCATTCTCGACCCGTAAAATACGGCCATGTAGAAGCAGGAGTTTTATAGGTAACTCGGTTAGTGGTTCGATCTTTCTGTTTGTCATAATGTGTTAAGCCCTCAATTTGTCGCAGTTCTCGCACAAGTTCCGGTTGATCTGTCGGAACCAGGCAACGTTTGATTTTGTAGCGATCCTTCAGGTTAACAACCTCTGTGCCGAGTTCGTCCAGATAGCCGAAAAACCCCTCAAGTAAAAGAATCACATTATCTATTCTGCGACCAGCTACAGCGACGGCATGATGTTTTTGATGTGATCGCTGCGGATTACCGAAGGATATGGCCATCTGGATACGTTCAAATTCTTGGTTCTTAACGGTCCAAATATCTTTTTCTGGAAAGTATTGGGCGGTTGTCATGCCGCATCCTCCCATGTTGATATCTTCCTAAAAAATCTATGACTAAGATAATATTCTAGCATTTCGTCTGTAATTCCTGATGAAATTACCTCGTCGTCATTGGCTTTTTTTGTTATAGGCGATTCCCAGGTTTGGATGTATTTCCGCTTATCAAAGTCATAAGTAAATCCCCTTAGCTCATAGATTGTGGTTTTTGATCTGAGTATTAATTCGTTCTTGTTGATTCGGCTTTTTAGGCCGGCCAACATAATCTTTTTAGAGGTTGGACCAGCAAGCCAGCCCAGGCGGTTAGTTTCTTCAGGGACGGCCTTGTCTGTGATAACATGGTAATATAGGTTGGGATAACCTCCCTCTGTCTGTGGGTGACCAGCAAACCCTCGCTCCATAAATTGAAGGGTCGAGAGCCCAGGTCCGTTACGCTCTACGCCCACAAGAGCGGTATTATATAGCAAGCCAAGTTGGAAGATCTGCATCCCGGCGTCATCAGTGTCTATAGTATTGGAGCGTAGCTTTGCCACCTGTTCCGCAACCTCACCAGGATTCATAGGGACTCGCCACACCTGCGCCACGGTCCAGTCCTGGCCGACACCCTCAGAGATGTCTGCGCCAATAACATAATATCTCCCGTTCTCGGGCCACGACCAAATTTGGAGTATACCTTCCGGGTCGGCATCCGGGAGCACGATGCCGGTGGGTTCAAGTATACCTTCGTCATTTTCCCTCATTTCCCAAATCAAAGAACCGCGAAAAATAGGATCTTTAACTGTGCCATAAAGCTTATGAAGCATGTCATTAAGAACGGCATGATTAAAGTAGCTTGACCCCTGTGCTATCCACGCCTCTTCCGGTGTGGCGGGATATTCCTGACAGAATAGTTGCATATCTCCGTGACACTTGTTTCGTTTAGTCCAAACCATCCACTTCGCCTGAGCGTCACTGAGATTATGTTTTTGTTGGTGCTTAACTTCCTGTGGAGTCATAATGAGTTTTTCGTTAGAAGTGAACGGTATTTGATATCGCTTGTGCTCTTTCCAGGAATAGAACTTGGGCCGATAGTCGGACCCCTCTTCTGAGTTGGCGGCATCCCACATCTGTTGTGCCATGATTCCTGTGTCCACAGCGGTAAACTCAATGACAACCAAGCTTTGTGCGCTGTCTGGAACACACTGCATCACAGCAATATAGGGCTTCTTGGGGGATTGCCATTTAGCGAACTCAGACAAGTGCGCCCTATGGACCCGTTGTGACGAGAATAGTTCTTTGTCTTCGGCGGTCCCAACCCTTATGGCCGACCTATGCGGAGCGGAAAATTGCAAGAGTCCTTTTGTTCGATAATCCAATGGCAACCGCATATCGTGTGGGAGGTTATCGTAAAGGGTTGTGCAAATATCAAACAAATATTCGCCGGAAGATTTGACGTGCGAAACTATAAT
>Ga0209342_10001234_pt1 | contig 28790 bp, 27 predicted proteins | sample RifCSP16_2_FD_184023 | JGI IMG/M metagenome (GOLD analysis project Ga0209342, IMG submission 184023) | Soil microbial communities from Rifle, Colorado - Rifle CSP2_sed 16_2 (SPAdes) (version 2) | ecosystem: Environmental > Terrestrial > Deep subsurface > Rock core/Sediment | place: Rifle...
TACTGCGACTATTATATCACAGGCTTTTTTATCCATATTCCAAGCGCTACATTCCCTATGAGGCACAAAAATAAATTGATGGTTGTCGGGTATTCTCCGTTTGCACAATGGCCTTGTATGACCTACCACAACAACTGTTATGGCTAAATACCGCATCTTGCTTCAAACAAATAACAGTACTGGTTTTGCACGAAAAACCTGTCAAATAAATTTTAAAATATTTTCGCTGAATAGTTACGATTTTTTGCTGTAGAGAATCTTTTTTGCTTGACAAAAGCTTTCTAATGGGTGACCCTTGACCCTCTTCAATGACAATTTTCTTTTAGCATAAAAAGAAAAAGCCACTCATTTGTGAGTGGCTTAATGGTTTTTCGACTTTGTCTAATGTAGGTGTTTGTTTCCACTTCCATAAGCTGCATGCTGGCAGCCGATGGCTGTATGTTTAAGATTTACTTATACTTTCCTACCCTTCTGCCTTTACACCCCATTTTCCCATGATTTGCCCTTTTACTGCGCCACGATAGCCTTTGTCTTCTCTTGTCTCTCATAATAACCACTCCTGTTTAAATCTTAATTAAAAATGAAACATCTGGTAGAATCTGACAAAATTTACGATTTACAAATTATTGAAATTACTTATTTTCCGGTTTCGTGACGTCTTTCTCAGTTTCTATCTTCTTCTGCGTGGTTTTACTGCTAGAATCTTCTACTTCTTCTTCGACTCCCTTGACACCCTTCTTGAATTCTACGATACCCCGACCTAATGACTTCATTACTTCCGGGAGTCTTTTACCGAATATTAGAAGCGCCACAATCAGGATTATGAGCCATTCCCAACCACCTGGCATACTAAACATATTTATGCCTCCTTATGTAAAATTATTAAACAACTCAAATTATAGCGTCAAACCAACAAAAATCAATGAATTAATTTCTGTAAGGTCTCACATCCCTTAATGTTTTTACAAGGGCGGAAATATCCTCAGGCATGTCCACTTCAAATTCCATTTTCTTGTTATGTATGGGATGGAAAAATTCGATCCTGTGGGCATGAAGCGCCTGTCTATCTATGATGGGCAGTTCCCCTTCTTCCCTTTCCTTCTGCAATAAATCTGAAAGATAGCATGATTCCTGGCTGCTATACATAAAATCAGCAACGACAGGATGCCCTATCGCCCGCATGTGTACACGAATTTGATGTGTTCGCCCGGTTTTGGGCATTATTTTTACGAGAGTATACCCACGGAAACGTTCTACCACTTCATAAATGGACACGGCTTCTTTCCCAATATCGTGCCTTACTGCCATTTTTTGGGAATCAATTATATGTCTTGCAATGGGCAAACTAATTTCGTCGGAATCAAGCATCAACTCACCCTCAACCACAGCAAGATATTCCTTTTTGACGGATCTTTTTTCAAATTGCATGGCGATTTGTGAATGGACGGCGTCGCTCTTGATCGTCAACATAATCCCGCTTGTATCCCTGTCCAGCCTGTGAACGATACCTGCTTTTAACGGCCCGTTGACCTGGGAAAGGTTTTGGCAGTGGAAAGCTAAGGCATTAACAACCGTCCCGCAATGATGCCTGCCTGCCGGATGTACAACCATATCATAAGGCTTGTTAATGAGCATCAAATAATCGTCTTCGTAAACAATGTCTATGGGAATATCTTCTGGAACGATCTTGCTTTCTTCAATGACCGGCACACGGACGGAAATAAAGTCGCCCTTTTGTATATCATAACTGCTTTTGACTGTATGGCCGTTAACCAGTACGGCGCCTTCTTTTACCAATTTCTGGAGAAATGTCCTTGAGTAGTCGGGGAGACGGGAGGCAAGGTATCTGTCAATCCTTCTATCTTCAAATGCCTTCTTTATATCAAAGGTTACTTCCTTTATTTGTGGGGCTTCCTGTTGCATATTATTTAATCGCAGACAAACGATATTGTGCCATTGTGGCCCAGTTGCTATTTGGGGAGAGTTCTACCACTTTTGTATATAAGCGAACTGCATCGCTTGTTTGTCCTAGTTTCTCATAACAACGACCCGCATCCCATCCTTCTTGTGCGGCAAAAAGGTTGTTGTTAACAGCCAAAATATCTTCAAATTGTTTAACGGCTTCTTTTAAAAGTCCTTTCTCCTCATAGGCGTATCCCAAAGACTGTTTCGCAATAGGTGCAAGCGGATGGCTGCTATATTTATCCAGGAAATCATTATACGCGCGGACCGCCTCATCGTAATTCTTCAGGCTATAATAAATATTCCCCAACTGGAACAACACCCACGGCGTGGCGCTGGAAGAAGACATATTATCACGAATATATTTATAAGCATCAGCCGCCGTATTTAAAGCCGCAATCCTCTCTTTCCCTTCTTTATCTTGTCTTTGCGCCGATGCCGCCAGATCATTGTTTATCTTCCACAAGCTTTGCCAAACAGTCTCAGTCCTTCGCGTCTTCTCTGTAATGAAATAAACAGCACCTGCACCAAGTGCAATGGCAACGCCAATACCTATGACGATAATTACCTTATACTTATTCAACGTCCTTATTACATTTAAAGTAGCTTCTTTCATTTTTCTTCTTTCTTTTAATTATAAACCAATTAAAGATTCTGCCTCTTTAAAAATTTCCTGAATATCGTTCTCTTCCAAACCTGCTCCACGAGCAATACATTCGGCATGATTGCGGTCTAACAAGTCATCGGGTGTATGGGAATCGGAACCAAAGACAAGTTTCGCCCCCACCTTTTTTGCCATCTTAACGACGTATCCATTCGCATAGGCATGCCCTTTCCTGCCGGAAACCTCTAATCTGACACCATGAGCTTTGGCTAATTTTGCGTCGGATTCTGTTATAAGACCCGGATGCACCAGGATGTCAGCGCCAGCCTCTATGGCTGCCCGATTTGTCCCAGGCAACACGGGCTCTGTAATCGTTTCACCGTGCACCAGCACAATAAATGCCCCCAATTCTCTTGCCCGTTTTACCATAGATTTTATATGCTCAGGACGCAGATGTGTTAGTTCAACTCCCCCATGTACCTTGATTTTTGCAACGGACGCTATCTCTTTGCAGGCCTTTAAAATGTTAGGTATTACGAAATCGATATTGGAATAATCGACATGATCGGTTATTACCAGCCCACGAAACCCCTTTGCCTCACAGCGTCGAATCAATTCGGCTGGCAAAAGAACGCCATCCGAAAATAACGTATGCGTATGCAAATCTATCATGACAATCACCACATTTAATGCGCCCGAGACGATTTGAACGTCTGACCTACGGTTTAGGAAACCGTCGCTCTATCCAGCTGAGCTACGGGCGCATTGAATATTTCAAAAATTTCATAAATACAGAAAATGCTTCTACAAAACATCACTGGGTATGAATATTAACAGATGCCTTTTCTTTTCCGTGGAAAGCATTAAATTGGATTAATTATAGCCATAATATAGAAAAAATCAACATCATTCCACATGTTGCAATGGGCAAAAGCTCTCGTTTAAAAGGAACTTAGGAACGTTACTCAACAAGAAACTACTTATTCAATCAAATAGGAATTTTCATTTTATTTATGCGGCAAGGGTGGCATGGACAAACTCGTTTGTCCGTGCCTAATTTAATGCATATGGGGGGCTATCGCCTCTGGCTATAACCTTTCTGCCTTCCAGGCATGATGTAATATTTTTCAATTTTTAGGCCTGAAAGGCCGTCAGGATATAGCAAGGGGTGAAGCCCCCTGCAATTGAATAACAAAAAACATAAGCCCCAAAGGGGCGAAAGGGTATTTTGTTTTTCGTGTTCAATAAAAAATGAATTCCTGGAAAGGTAAATGTCCCGGTCATGATAATCATCCTCTTCTTTCGCCCCTTCGGGGCTAGTTATCCTTTTATTTCTTTAACCAAGGGCTTCACCCCTGGCTATATGCTTTCTACCCTTCGGGCCTATGGTAGTTTTAGAGGAAGCATCTGTAAAATTGCGTTTTGCCTCTATTAAAGAAACCTACTTAACAGGATCATACCCGGAACCACCAAAGGGATGACACCTCAGTACTCGCCATATTCCCAGGCAAACACCCCACACTATACCCTTTTTTTCTACTGCATCGATCATATATTGAGAACAGGTCGGATCATATCGGCATGATGGATGCATAAGAGGGGAGATGATGAATTGATACACCCTGAGTAGTTTAACGATGATGAATTTCATGGATAAAAATTTCGTTGATTTGGAGGAGTAATTTTTTAAATCCGTCTTCGACGTCTGAAAGTTTCAGATCAGACGAAAAAGGATGCCGCGGAATGGCGATAATATCGACATGCGTTTTTAGTAAATGTTTATTCAGCCTGTATGCCTCTCTCAGTAAGCGTTTGGCGCGATTGCGCCGCGGGGAATTCCCCACTTTTTTACTTACCACCAAACCCAGTCGAGAATACTGAAAATCATTTGGTATTACATAAAGTACGACCTTGTTGTTTACGAATACCTTACCTTCATTGAAGACTCTTTCGAATTCCTTCTTTCGTGTCAGGTGTTCGGCCTTTGTAAATTGAAAATCCATTTTCATAGGTTAGCAGAAGGGCGGAATGAAGTCAATAGGATGAGAAAAAACCGTCCCATATATATCCCGCTCGTTTTTTGCCATCTGACAAATATTCCAACCCAGAAACCCGCTAGCGCCGGTGACAAGTAATTTTTTCATAGACTACTTATTTACGGTTGGAACATTCCCTCTTTTCAGGAACTCATCTTCCGCCTTTATATAAACCGTTTTGCAATAAAGGCAATTGTTCTTGCGATAGCTTGAACAATTTCCTGAGTCCGTGCTGCATTATCTATTTCACGCCTGATATCTTCCATTTCTTCCAGGTCAGCATCAGTAGTAATAACACCTTCCTGGATCAACTTAAGTTGGAAATCCACATAATCTCGTGTCAATTTTTCAAGGTCTGGTTTCATTGTCATTCTATCGCTAATACTACTAGCGCGATATTTAATTTGCAGCCTGGTCACTGCGTCTCCCATTGCCTCCAACATTTTAGCATCATTATCCATAATCTTCTCCCTTTATTGTATTATTTTTTCATCCAATAAGTTCTTCCAATACGGATCACTTTTAATAGTCGTTTCAATAGCCTGGTATTTTTTAAGCAAGGGCTCAATATACGCACTTTGGTCAGAAATCTCCGAAACAAGTCCTAGTGACTGCTGTGATAAAGTTAAAACTTCACCAACAGTTAATGATTTATAGTCACGGATCATTTGAGCTACTTGTCTACCTGTTTCAGCAGCTTTTAGGCATTGTATGATTGCCATATTTTTAATTCTAGATTCTTCCTCATACAACTCGCGAAGTGATTGCGCAGCGTTTTTCAAATGCTGCCGTCTCAGCACTGGATCTTGTATTGACTTATTTTGATTGATTTGCCCAACCAACAAGATGCGTTTGGCATTTGCCTTAACAGCAATTTTATTTTCTTTGATTTGCTGTGCAAAATTTATCAACTGTACAGTTAAATTTATGGCATGTTTTTGCGCCCTTTCTACTGCTTTGGCGGCAAAAAAACTGCCCTTCGGCAGAGAATTAAACATTGATGCAAACAAATTATATTGGCCTTCTAATTCCTGCATTTTTTCATCAATAACATCCGCCTCAGCAGCGCCAATATCACGTTCAGCTAAAAGCAGCTTGATCTTATCGTAGTCAATAGTATCCTCCTGCTCAAGGTCATCAATAAGCTTGTTTTCATCTTGTGCTGGCATTTCAATGCTTTGCTTAACAATGTTTTTTAGCTGATTTATTGCAGCTATTGCTTCGATACGAAATTGTTCAACGGTAACCTTAATTGCTTCGGCTTTTTCTTTTGTACAGCCATTAAGAACACCAGCCCCAAGAATCACGAAAACCCAGGCATATAATGTGTACTTTCTCTTCTTCATTATTCATCCCTCCTTCAATATAACCCGATCGTTGAGCTTCATTTTGAAAACACCTTAAAACGCTAAGCTTGTTTATCATCTAATTGATTCAGGGAAATACACTCTTGTATTACCGTTCCCAACCCCACTTTAAAAATGTCAGAAAATTTCCTGTACGTTTCGGCCTGTTTAAAGTAATTCAAATGGTAGACATGCTCTACTGGTTCATATTTGAAGTTTATTCCGCTGTTAACACCCTTCGGCCAATTAACTACCATTTTATCTGTGTCAACTACCAGGTCATTGGGATCACCGAAATAGACGTCGGCAATGCTATCCGCTATATCGTCCTTAATCCCTCCTTTGAAAATGCCAGAAGGTTCGAAATCAGACCCTATGGTGTTATACACAACTCCACCACCGATGCTGCTACTGCTTTGATTCAATTTCTTAATGAACTCTGAATTTGGGTTCATTGCCCAAACGCCAGGTATTGCATTTGGTTCCTTTAATTTAGACGAAGCAAACTTTATCAACCCTCCCACGAGGTTAAAAAATATCTTCAGCGGCGCTCCACCTGTAAAAAAGAATATGTTTGTTAAAAGGTTGATCATTTTTGCCAATGAGTCCCATTTCCCAGGATTTGCAAGATTTGTTCCGCCGGCAGGGCATGCAACCATAAGCACATTGTCTACATTCGAATAACCACCGCAAAGTTCCACAAGTGACCGTAATACAAGCCCGCCACGGCTGTGCGTTACAACATCGAATTTTAATCCACTCTCTAAAAGACCTGATTTCTTCAATGGAACAAGCATGTCTTTGGCATTATCCTCAGGCGTTTTGGACAGGGTAAAATGGTCGTATCCTAAAATGAGAGGGTACTTGCTCTTTAATACCTCCAGCATCTTTTGCGGCACATCTGCATATCCACCCTCGATTGAACTGCCCGTACCATGGATGAAAAGAAGCGACTTCTTACTTTCTTTTATAACGTCTCTAATACTACTCCAATCCAAAATCGGATTTGCCATCGTAAGACCTTCAACAAAACCTGCACCAGTATCTATTCGCTTAAAACCTTCCCTGATCTTTCTCCCTTCGTATTCACGCAGCATATTATGGATAGCTGTAGAACTGCCTTCTTTCATCCAATCTTTCGCAAATTTAAAGACGTGAACAACCTTGCTCCACAACCCACGCGTCGTTCTGTCCTGTACCTTAAATGGAACATTAAAGTAACTAATTTGCTGGCCGTCATCGGACACCAAATCCCTGCTACTCACACAATCGTTGTTTTTAAAGTGCCATGACCAAACGCCATCTTCATACGATAGAAGAACTGCCTCTTCATTGGGATTGCATCGGATAGCGAGCGGAATGGGTTTTACCATTTCCTCGACTCCGACAGCACGTTGTTCATTCGGACAAAATTCAAGAACTTTTTCAATTTTAAAATCTTTGCTGTCTTCCAGAAAATCCAAACACTCTGGATTATAAGCATTCCCCAGCGCATCGCGACGTCCGCTCTGCGCCCCTTTAGCATTTGCTATCCCGGTCAGGTCCTTTATCGTTCCGACAAATTCAGAAGTAGAAGGCAGGATAATATCTTTAGAAATGGCATATTTTGAACGTTTTGTAGAAATGTTTATGCGTTTTGCGGTTTTATAGGATTCGGGAGTATCTTGTTGTTCCTTTTCCGATTTCTCAGGCATGGCATAACCTTTAGGCGGGTGTCCTTCTTTGCATACCAGTGGATGTCCATGCTCGCACGTTAATTCACTCTTTAACGTAGCAGAAAGAAACCTTACACCTTTTATATCTTTGTTCCCATTTAATTGTGGGATTTGGCTAAAGGAATTAAATACAAGGCTATTTTGCACCCTTTTGATGAGTTCCTGATAGGTTATCGATCCCCTCGTATCTCGTATTGTTTTGCACAGATTATACGTAAAAGCGCCATTATAGTCGTTACTAATATAAGCATCAGCCGACGTCTGGTCGTCCATACACCCTGCTAAGAGGATATGCTTCGCTTCAGCGCCGCTCTCGAATCCCTTACTTTTTTTGTCCTCCTTAAGCTTTGAACCCAGACGTCTTATCCTTGATGATTTACTATAGCTTCTCAATGCAATATCGGCTGGCGGCTCTATAAAACGCGGTTGTAGTTTAATTTCTGCTGGTGAGATTTGTAATTCCGACGTTAAGAATGCAATATCTCTGGTTGCAGTTCCTGAATGACATGAATCAATACAAACAGTCAAAAAAACACCTTTTGGCAAACGATCAATAATATCGTTAAAATCATCATCAAGCAGGTATGAATCCGGATTCCTGAAATCCATCTCATATAAACACAGAATTTCATCGAGGTCGTCTTCCAATTCGTCGCCATCACGATCCTGTATTTGTGATCCATGTCCTGAAAAATGGAATAGTAATAAATCCCCTTCTTTCACGTCGTCCAAAAGCCAATCAAATCGGTTCATCAGGTTATTTCGCGTAACACTCTCATCAACGATAGTCCTGATTTCATCGGCTGAAAACCCATAAAAACTCGTCAGGATATCAGCCATATTGCGCACGTCGTTAACGCACCCATTAAGTGGCCTGACATATTTATACTTATTGATTCCAACCAATAACGCTTTTCTGGCCATTTCTTACTCCTTTCAATAATCTTTTTACACAATACGACAAAATCTATTTTGTCTTGTCTTCGCGAAAGATATTTTCGGTTTTCAGAAGATGCTGTATCACTTCCTGATAATGTGGTTTTTCCTTCAGGCTCGCGTAAGAACCGGGGAATCCCACAGCAGTAATGTTTGCGCTTGATTCCTCAAAATTAGTTAAGACTAGTGCACATCTCTGGTCATGTGAAAGATGGATATTGTCAATCATCGGGAAGTCGAAGTACCCAATCCAAAACTCAGTAACATTGACCTCCATTTCCCCGGATGATCCTTTCGGTGTCCTGACCTCCAATCGCACTTTTATTTCTTTTGCTCCGGCATCGACTTTTAACACAACAATTCTGAAGTCTCTTTCTATGCCCTCTATCGTAATAGTTCCATCCGGTAATGGGAAACCCTCAGGATTTTGGTGAAATCTGTCAAACACTACAGTTCGAGAAAATTCATCGCCGGCGTTTTCTAATGAGAGCATCTGTTTTTTCGCAATCTCTCTTGCAACTTTATTTAAACGCAACGCATACTCATCTTTATCTTTACCCTTGTAAACCGTTAGTTTCTTTTTTAGATATCCAAAAAGTGGTTTCAGATTGAGGGATTCATGGAAATTGTATGCGAGGAGTTCCAGGTTGAGCACTTTTTCTTCAAACAAGGCTGACTCTGGCCTAAGAAATGAGCCGATGATTGAATTAAACATATCTTTCCGAAGCGCGCTCTCTGCTTCTTCTCGCTTGCTCATCAGTTCTGAGTAAAGTCGCACATTCGATTCCATTGTTTGCATGCGCTCTCTGGAAATCATATCCGATTTTTCTTTTTTCTTGAGGTAATCGGAACCTAATAATCCAAGGGATGACACCGCTATCGCCGTTAACAAACCTCCCACAGGTTTAAGGATAATATCCACCTTATCCCATTTATCCTTTTCTTTTTTTTCTTCTTTTCCCATGCCTACTTCCTCCGCAAAGAATACTGTCCATCCTTTTTTCCCAGGATCAAATCGTATTGCACAGAATTTTCATAAGAATAAATCGCAATTACAGGGGATTGCTCCTTGTAATACAATTTGAGCAAGCATTGTCCCTTCTCTGGAACGTATATACGATACGAACCGTACTTGTCAGTCTCTTCGGAATACGAGTTATTATTCGATGTAATTTCTATCCTTACTCCCTGTCCGACAGACTTTCCACTCTCTCTGATAATTCCGTATATTTCCCCTGAAAAAACAAAAGAGGGAAAAAGCATACCGAGCAAAATCAAAGTTATACTTGCTTTCATTGAATCTCCTTTCTCAATCTTTTAAACGTCAAGCAATAGGCGTTTTTTTGGTCGAAGCGCTGCATTCCAGCTGCGGCGTTTGAGTATAACGACCGGTCTTTAAATTGGCCCTAGCCTTTTTAAGTAATTCTGAGCGGGTGAGTTTGTTCTTACATGCGCGCATCTCTTTACAGAAGTAATACGTAAAAGCGCCATGCCACGACCCGCCAATCCTGGCGTCAGCACTGGTCTGGGCTGCCCGACAACCGGCCCAGAGGATGTGATGGGTTATGCCTTTGTCTAACAATGACTGGTGTAATCCACGTGACATGCGTCCCTCAACTTCCTCGAATGCCTCCAGTGAAGGAGGGGGTAAATAGCGGGGTTTGCGGTCCAGCAACATATCTATCGCTCTGAGACCCGTGCCACTGTGGCAGGTGTCCAGATATACCTCCAACAACACATTCTTGGGTAATTGAATAAATAGATCGCGTAGTTCATCATCCACAATTATGTGATCAATATCCCACTTATTACCGGCCTGGGCCAGATCGTGCGGACAGAATGCCTCGTCTGCACGGTCAGGCTCATCACCACTGGTATCCGGTACCTGGGTGCCATGACTTGACAGGCTGAACACAAGATAACTGTATTTGCCAGCCCTGGCGTCGGTGACCATAGACTTCAGGTTTGACATGATGTTTGTTTTGGTAGCCTGTGCATCTGTCAGTTTTGTAATGTCGGTATCTGTAAAGCCAAGAAGTTCCTTGAGAACAGCCGCCATATCATTGGCATCGTTAACACATCCTTGCAGCGTCGCATCGGGATAATTCTTGAAAACATTAATTCCTACACATAAAGCTTTTCTATTACTCGCCGTACCTTTACTCCTTTTATAAATGTTATGGATGGGTTATATAATACACAAATCCTGCAATTGGACATAAAATAAATTAACGCAGATTAAATAATAAATCAATTTTATCCGCATGAATAAAATGAAAATTCCTATACAATCAAGATAGGTTTCCCGATTAATCGGCTTGTATTGCTGGGAATAGAGTCGGAATTAATGATTATCTCCGTTCTTATTTACACTCCATTCTTCCAAAGGATATTCGGCCTTGCGCCAATAGGGTTAAAGGAATGGGGATTTCTTTTCGCCTTTACACCCTTTCTCTTCCTGATGGAAGAGGCAAGAAAGTAGATTGTGAGGAGATGGAAAAAAAGTGAAACCTAAAAAAGGGAAGGTAATATCAAATCTTTTAAAATGCCATCATTCTTCAACGATAAAGATTTGATCCCCTTTCGCTGTTTGATCTGACGTTATTTGAGAGGTATGGCTGAAAATAATTTTTAAGGTGATTTATTATACATCTTTGCGCTTCGCAAAAATAGTGATTACTGTGGAAATCGTCAGGCATTTTTGCCCGAAATAGTGTACATCCACCCTTACAGACTGAAAAACAATCGCAATTTAAGCAAATTTCTCCATATAAAGTTGATATCTTCGAGAGTCTAGTTAACTTTTGGTGAGTATTTATATCAAATAAGGAATCGAAGAATATATTTCCTAGAAGAGAATCGGCATATGAAAGCAAATCATCGCAGATGTAAATATTACCTGATGGGTCCACAGTGATAACATAAGAGCAGTCCGAACTGAAACAACACATGGAAGTTTTAGCACCAAGAATTCGCATACATAAGTCATGAAGCATCCGAATATAAATATTTGGATTGCCTTCTTCAATCCATGCACCAAAAACATCTTTATAAAATTGGCCCCATTGTAATGGTTTTATACTTTGGTCTAAAGTATTATCAATATTACTATAAAAAGGATACATAAAGTCCATCCATGTAACTCCAATTTCACGCAGATGTTGGTATATCTTATGCCCATGTGGAAGCGCATCTGGTGTAATTACTGATAAAACAGAAAGTGGAATATCATTTTGTTGTAATAATTTCATTGCATTTAAAACCTTTTGATAAGTCCCATTTCCATTTTTTGTCTTGCGCCACTCGTCATTTATTTCTTCAGGACCATCTAAGCTAAGACAAATATCGTAGCGAATTTTTTTAATTAAATCAATCCATTTTCTGTTTAGAAATATACCATTTGTTTGAATAGTATTAACAATAAAAAAATCTTTAGATATATATTTCTGTTGTAGCCTAAAACATTCTTCAAAAAATGATGTGCCAGCTAACAAAGGTTCTCCTCCATGCCAATAAAACACAAAGCGGTCAATATTGGAAGTTTGCTTAAGATACTCAGATATTCTTTTAATAAGCATCTCAAGCGTACTTTTTTCCATAATACGAGTCGTGCATTCATAATCTCTGTTGCGCTGAACATAACAATATTTGCATTGAATATTACAATCCAATGTTACTTTGATAATGACGTTCCTAATCATTTATAAATCCACATTTTTATCAAAGGACATATTCTCAAATATTTGCCAGAAATTATTATCGCAAAGGTTGCATTTAATGCTATTCACAAGCATTTTAAAACTTCTTTTACTTAATCAGCTAACATACCGTACTTTGGGTATGCAGGATTATACCTTCAAAACTAATATCATTTATCACTCTTTGCCAACTTGCCCCAGCCTGTAACCGGCATCCATTCTATCTATAATGTTTGCGCTGCTACGACTCCATCCTCCCTGAACCCAATCACCGGCTTTAACTTGCAAAGCTGACGCCTGCTTTATCATTGCAGAAGCAAGGCGATTTTGTATTACCTCAAGTCGATCTAAATTAATTTCTTCTATCCCTGTATTCATTTTATTTACCTCCTTTTGTCACGTTAAATGTTTAATGCAACCTCTGCGATTGTTAAAATTGTAATCTGTTCAGATAATTCCTTTTCACAACCTCCTTGATTTTTCTGAGTTTGAGTTTAAGACCGAATTCGACTTTGTCATTAGACCGAGACCGTCCTCCTGCTTGAATCCAATCCTTATTTACAATTTTTTTACTTCATCGCTACCCCTACTATACTTTAAATATTATTTTCTCCGTAATCTTCAAGCAGACCAAATACTTGATCTTGTTTAATTGGTGAAAATTCAGTAAATCCAAAATTCTGAATGTATTCTCGCCACGGTCCTTCACATAAGAGATTGAATACACACTTGGAACAATTAATTCCTTTCTCTTTCATTTTTGGACGTATTTCTTCCCAATTAAAGAGATTCTTTTCAGATGCTAATGTGTTTGGCCTCGAATCTTTATTTTCAATGGCTTTAGATAATAGATCACAATTTCGACGCCAAAAAGCCTCAGAATCAGTACAAATGCAGTAAGGGATTGTCTCAAAACTGATCCAAAAACACTCTTTTTCACTGAAATTTGCTATCCGATGTACTTCATCTTTAATTGAATAATATCTTGGCACAACACTTTTAAATAGTTCTTGAGGAAAATCTAATGCATGGGGAAACACGACGCAAAATTCATTAACACCTAAACCTTTTGCAAATAACGCTGTTTCATATAAATATTGGTAATTTAATTTTGAAATTACAATTTTCGCAGCGATTTCTTTATTAATATTACGTAAATTTTTTATGGCATCGATAGTCTCATAAAAACTTCCTTTTACCTGTGTTATCGCATCATGGATTTCAGCATGTGGTGCATGTATGGCCACTATAAAAAGAAGACCTGGTAAATTTGCCATAAACTCGCAAGATCTTTCTCGCCATAACGCCCGCCCATTAGTCTGAATATTAACTTTTAGACCTTTATTAACAGCATAGGTTACAATTTTTTCAAAATCTTCTCTTGTAGTTATTTCACCTCCAGTAAGAACAACGGTATTAATACCGTTGCTTGTGGCGTCTTCTATAATGCTAATAATCTCTTCCGTGGTTAAATCGGGTTTTTCATTATTATTTACAATTTTCTGCCTTACTGGCTCTATTACACAATGAAGACATCTATTATTGCAACGATAGCCTACTTTAATATCCAACATTTCAGAACCACGCATGTATGACCAAATTGCCACAAGCACCTCCAAATTTGCTAATAAAGACATGTAAAGTTTTAACTTCTGGGCGGTATCAAACTTTAAAGACCCTTTACTTCGCGTCCCTTGATTGCTCAAGGTTTGCCTTTATCGCTAATGTATTTTAACTTATCGCTTAAATAACAGTTTTTTTAGCTTACGGCAAGCAAAACATATAAATATTTTAAGTCGTACAATAGATTAACCTTTGGATGATCAAACAGAAGATACAAAATCGCTCAAGGCATAATCTAAAACTTTAAATACAAAAGCTACACAAATAATATGCCGCAAAGGGGGAAAAACAATTTACTGTATTATTTGGCTGTAAGAATTGAGAAATCAATATATTAGCTTCATTGAAAATGTTGAATGAACTATTCAAGTAAAATGAGAACAGTGTGTCATGGCACATAAATGTGCCAGCAAATGTGCAGCATTGCACATCGTATGGTAAATGTAATTTGTGAAAAATAAAAAACACAGGTTTTAATTTAAAATGCAACGTATTCTCTGAATATGATGTTGTCAAAAAATTACTGGATCAAGCACATAATTTAATTCTGTTTCCTGATTACTCCATTTTTCTTGACTGTCTTATTATTACTGATAAAATGAGTAAACTTTTGTGTTTTTTTATTTTAAACCACGTTAGCATTTATACTTTTTGAGTCATAAAAATATGGATAAATTCGAACAAGAACGTCTTGATAAACTCCAAAAATTACGCAAAATGGGTGTGGAACCCTATGGCAAACGCTACGATAATACGCAACCTATAAAGTCTATTTTAGACAGTTTTGTACCAGAACAAACCGATATAAAGGCAAAAGCTGCCGGGCGCATCTCGACCATACGTCCACATGGAAAAACAGTTTTTCTGGATATCAGAGATTGGACAGGAAAGATACAGGCATACATAAAGTTCGATAAGGTGGGTACAGAAAAGTTTGAGTTATCTAAATTGTTTGACCTGGGCGATATCGTAGGTGTAGAAGGCGTACTTTTTAAGACCAGAACCGGCGAAATCACGATTTATGCGGATGATTTTACTATCCTGACAAAATCCCTGTTAACGCCACCAGAGAAATGGCACGGACTTAAGGACGTGGAGTTGAGACATCGACAGCGTTACGTTGATTTATTTACCAATACCGAGGTAATGGAGACCTTCCTGAAACGTATCAAGATTTTAAAGCACATCCGAAGATTCTTAGATGATCGTTGTTTTGTAGAGGTGGAGACGCCCATGATGCAATCCATTCCGGGTGGCGCCGTAGCCAGGCCCTTTATTACACACCACAACGCACTCGATATCGATCTTTACCTGAGAATTGCCCCTGAACTTTATCTGAAAAGATTGCTCGTGGGTGGAATGGAGCGAGTATACGAGATTAACCGCAATTTCAGGAACGAAGGTATTTCTACGCGACATAATCCCGAATTTACTATGATGGAGCTATATCAGGCCTACAGTGATTATAACGGTATGATGGAACTTACAGAGAGTCTTGCGACATCACTGGTAAAAGAACTGTACGGTGGATATGAGATTCCGTTTGGTGAACGAAAGATTGATATGACTCCACCCTGGCGTCGTGCTACCTTTTGTGAATTGTTGAAAGAACACAGCGGAGTGAGTTACGAAGATGAGGCCGGGTTGGTGAGGAAATCGAAGGAACTAGGACTTGAGACCCAGGGCGTGGATCATGACAATCTGGCTAACAATATCTTCGAACAGGTGGTAGAGCAGACATTAAATAACCCAACCTTTGTGCTGGATTATCCCACCTCGATTTGTCCATTAACAAAGACATGTGAATACGACCCACGTTTTGCCCAACGGTTTGAGTTATACATTGCGTCTATGGAAGTGGCCAATTCCTATTCAGAACTCAATGACGCACCGGAGCAGGATAAGCGATTTCGTGAACAGTTGGGAACGGAGGCCGATATTGTTGGTAAGGTTGATGAAGATTTCCTGACTGCTTTAAAATACGGTATGCCTCCGGCCGGTGGGCTTGGAATCGGAATAGACAGGCTTATTATGATTCTGACAAACAATGTATCCATCAGAGAGGTCATCCTCTTTCCGCTCCTCAAACCAAAGTAATTTTACTAATAACTTAAAAAATGACTCAGAGTGATAAACCCATGTATGTAGCAATATCTCTGGATATTGACCCAGATGCCAATAGCGCAGTCGAAGGACGGCATGATGCACTTTCTTCTCCCGTAGAATATGGCGAGATACGGGTAGATGCCTGCAAAAAAGGGTTACAAAAAATACTCGAGTTATTAGAAAAATATGATATAGACGCCACATTATTCTACGAGGCAAGAACGGCGCAAATGCTTGTTGCTGATAGAATGGATTTGCCCAAATTGTCCGAAAGGCACGAGGTTTCCTGCCATTCGTTAAAACATGAGGATTTCTTAGGGAAAGTATCTGGCATACCTATGGATGAAAAATCTAGCGAAAAAACTATCTCGGAAGCAAAGGATATTCTGGAAAAAATATTTAAAAGAGACACGAAAGGATTCCGAGCGCCTTATACAAGAATCAACCGCACCGTGGTAAAAGTTTTAGAACAGTTAGGGTTTCAATATGATTCATCTGAAACAGCAACTCTTGGTACTGGGTGGGCAGGTAACCCTTATCCGCTAACGGCGTTTGATTCGAGTCTCATGGAACTGGCATTGCCTTCCTTTCGCGATGCGAAGGGTAAGAAAATGTCATCCTATCTATGGGCTATTTTTGAAGGTCGAAGGATTTTTAGCGAATATATTGATGCGGTTGTACAGGCAAGAGATATGGCCAAACAAGGTCTTTTTGTTTTTTCAATCCATCCCTGGCATTTGTATGTGGATTACCGAGGAAACCAGTTTAGCAATAATCAAGTAAGAAAGAATATAGAAAATTTGGAATCTATATTTTCACAGCTTAAACAAATGCTGGGAATTCAAATACTCCGGCAGGATGAGTATATGAAAGCTTGGCTTGAGGAAAAAGATTCAAACTAAATTACACACCCACTTCGCATACTTCTCGCTGAGTAAGTTTGGTAGTGGCTTTTCTTCCGCGTATCATCTCCAGAAATCCTTCTATCCGTGTGGAAAACTGTCCTGGCATGTAGTTGTGATCATCGACACAATCTCCATCGAGGCTCAGGAGCGGATATCCTATTTTGTTAAATTCTCTTTTTAGAGTAGGTACTGCTGCATTATTTCTTCTGCAACCCCACGAGGAAAATACAACGACACCATCCACATTGTATTCCCTGGCAAGCATCTTGGCAACCACAATGCGCCGTTCAAGCGGGCCGTTATAATGGCTGGTAATAAGTTTTTTTGCCAGGCTCTCGTACGGTTTTTGTGGATCGAGTTTATCCCAGTAAACGTAATTTGTTTCTTCAAAGACGATCTTTACCCCTTGCTCTTTTTCTAATTTTTCCAAAAAATCAATCTTAAAATAGGGTTTCAGTTCCAGCCAGAGAATTTTGATCAGGTCTTTTGAAGGCGCTTTATTCGCTTTCTTGTTTTCCCCGATCTTTTCGCGCAGTTCGGCAGCGAGACTGGAGAAAAACTCCACTGACAATTCCGAGCCGATTAATAAATACGCCGGAAACATAAACCCCAGGGCTTTACTGCCTGAAAGGGGGCAATATGGGTCTTTTCTTAATTCATTGATTTCCAGCATTTTTGCCCGCGCCTGATTTGAGTACTCAATCGCCTGTTCAAACGATTCCTTCTCCATCTTCCTCCCAGTCACTTCCTCCAGTCGTTTCGTGAAATCTTCCAGTTGTTTTGCCAGGTAACTGACAGAGTAATCATCTGCCTCATACGGAACATCAATGACGATGGTCTCTTTCCCAGTCACGGTTTCGCATATCTTTGTTGTCTTTGTGTTATTATCGCATAATGTCGTGGTGGCTACCTGAAGGATATTTCGGGGAAATAAGTTTCTGAATGCATGGCCAATTGCAGAGCGGTGAAAGGTACAGATATCCGTGGACACGCCGTATGATTCTGCTTCCAAGAGTCCTTTTGAACTTTGACCTAAGCCTGCAAAGAGCGCTGCTCCGATTTCGAGACAAAAAGGATAAAGCCCCATCGCAAACAGGATTTCAGAGGGAACAAACATTGTCGTCCAAATAGTCCTTTTGGGGTTGGCATAGACGTTGTACAAATGCCTTACGCCTACACGCTCCTGCACACGCAGGGAAACCAATTCCTTCTTTTTATTTCCACGGCAGAAGAAATGGTATATCCTCATAAACCGCAAAAGTTCTCTAAATAAGATCGGGGAAAGACGACGCAGGAATGGATCTGCCCATTCTTTAAATTTTCGAATGGATATCATGTTTTATTTATTTTTTATTTGAAGCGCCGGTTAGCTGTTCAAGAAATGCCTCGACCCGTGTCTTGATTTGCCCTTCACTACCCAGGGTGTAATCACAATTCAGGTGAAGAAGCGGAATATTTTTTTCATGGAATGTCTTTTTAATTACCGGGTAATCCAGGAGATTATGGTCACAGAATTTTAAGGTATGATAAATCGCGCCATGAATCGATTTTTCCTGCATAACAGACAGTACATTGTTGATCCTTTCGAAAACATTAACCATTCGGGAACAAGGCGCTCTCTTGATGTATCTTCTGGCAATTGACAAAATGGGGTCATTAGTAATATTAATCTGGGCATCAAAGAATCGACTGCCATTACATAAGTCTTCAGCAACAACCTTGGCGCCAGCATCTTCGACGACCTTCATAATCCTCTCGTTTTCCATGATGCTGCCCCAGACGAACAGCCGGGGTATATCCCGCGTATCACGGATGTCCCCTTTTTGTTTCATGACATGGCTTAAGTATTCCTGGAATTTTTCGGGAAGGACATTGGCGCCCTTCTTTAACAGAGAAAATATCTCATATCCGGATTGTCCAATATACCCGCTCCAGTATTTTTGTAAAAATAATTGTACCCTTTCCCGAACTGCATTATATTTGGAAATACTGTGATTGATATCGTCGTGGTGGATCTTTAAGGTAAAATACGATTCCAGTTTTTCTTTAAGTTTCTTTAACAGATTTGCGTAATAATAAACCGCAGCTTCATCGGTATTTTTCGGTATATCCAGGATATAGTTAAATGTCTTCTTACCTTCATCCAATTTAACCCATGCGTCATACAGCCTGCGCATCCCGTCGCATGAGTTGACAAACACCATCCCTTTAAAGTCTTCCAGTTTGCCATTGATTTTCTGGTCTACTACGGCCTTGATATAAGGACAGATATTGCCGCAAAGCATTTCATTGGCAGAGCTCGATTCCTTTTCAGATCCCTTGATCCTAACCGGATGAAATCCAGCGGCACGAATAAGTTCTACCGGGGTATACGAACAAAAATAACCGATTTTAGGTAAGGTATTGTCTTCGACTGAAAACTCAGCAATGGACGCCCCAGTGGATAAATCTCCAGAAACAGATACAGAAGTTTGAATCTTTGATTGCACCTTTTCTAAGGCGATTAATGCCGCTCCGAGCGCTCCGTTGATTTGTGGTTCTTCCGAAATCTTGATCTTACAACCAAGATTCCTCTCCAGCTCTGTTACAACACCGATATTCTTTGCGACACCGCCTGTCATGACAATTTCTTCTTCCAGCCCAATCCTCTTTACCTGTGCGGTGATGCGTTTGGCAATCGAAAGATGTAATCCCTTGCAGATATCTGCTGTTTTGTGGTCTGCGCCAATAAGGGATACGACCTCGGATTCGGCAAAAACCGTGCAAAGACTACTCACAGAAACGTTATCCTTCCCATTCAGCGAAATCGGGCCCATTTCTTCTAAGTCTATCTCCAATGTCCTGGCCATGACTTCCAGGAACCGGCCGGTTCCGGCTGCGCACTTGTCATTCATAACAAAATCAAGGACATTTCCATTTGCATCAACTTTTATGACCTTGCTGTCTTGCCCACCGATATCAATAATGGTCCTGGCCTTGGGGAAATAATAGTTTGCTCCCCTGGCATGACAGGTAATTTCTGTTACAACCTCATTGGCAAATGGCACCTTGATACGCCCATAGCCGGTGGCAACAATATAATCAATATCCTTTTCTGTTAGTTTATGTTCTGTAAGTATCTGATGAAAAGTTTTATCCGCAGCTTTTTTACTGCTGGCGCCGGTTGGTATGATTATTGATGAAAGAATTTCCTTCTTTTCGTTCAACAAAACTCCGTTCGTTGACATGGAACCAATATCGATTCCTATTGTATACATTCTATAAAATCTCCTTAGTTATATGATATAAATTTGTTATTCAGTTTCGGGTTTGGGCGCTATCAGGCTCATCCAGATATTAAATACAAACAAGCCCACAGAAACAACCTGTAGACTTGCGAAGATTTCTGCGACTGGATGAATAGGACGAAAACATACTAATCCTACAAGACCAATGTTTGCAATATAGAATTGAAGATTGCCCAGCTTGGGATAGGCTAATGGTGTTCCGGAAAATCTGGGCAAGATATGGTAACCGACCCCAAAAATCATCATCGACATCCATCCTAAAAGGTTTAAGTGGACGTGGGTAAAGAGTAACTGGGCCGGGTAGTTTTTCATAAAAATCATTATCGTGCCAAGTATGGCTGCAATGAAGAAATACACCAGACTTGCACGCACAAAATTTTTAGAAAGAGGATTCATGCAATAACAACTCCTTTCGTAACACTAATTAGCTTATCAATGTTACAACAAAATTACACTCGCACAAAAATCAATTAAAAAATAAGACTATATTAAAAATATAGATTGTCAATTAAAAAATCGTCGTGATAGAATAGTTACAGTAGCCCTGTCCTCGTGAAAACGGGGATTTGTATTGTATATTTTTATTAAACAAATCACCGGGAGTTATCCATGTTCTGGAAACAAAGCAATAAAGCAGTTTATAGGAAATCCAACAGCATAAAGGATACCCTATTTCAGCCCAATAAAGCAGCAACAAACTATGCAAAAACTCTCTTAACTTCAATGGATGCATCGGAAAGACAGGCGCTGGGGCAAGGGTTATTGGAAGAAATGGCACGGTCTCTGTCAATTCCTGTCCCACAACTCACGGTAAATGATAAGCGACAAAATCATTCTCTGAAGGATGGCAGGCTGAAGCGAAAAGTCTATGGAACGTACAAGGCTGGAAATATTGTCATCAGTAATAAGACACAGATAAGGCAAGAGATTTATGCTAATCAAGACCTAACCCGAACAAGTCGGAAGTGTAAAATGAAAAGGTTAAAAAGCAAATTTCAAAATCACTTTTGCATTCTGCATTTTGCATTTTCTTTGCTAAAAATGTCAAAATTTCACTGTTTAGAAACTAAGCCCATATCCTTGTTGCCGGGAGTCGATTATAGTTCCGTAGGTTGGATTGAGGAACGAAACCCAACATTTCTGGGAAAGCTATGGTACTGTTGGGTATCGCTTACGCCCTGCCCAACCTTTATTTCTGATTTTATGGAAAGGATTGAAACAGATTTGTCATTTTATTTTGAATAATGAAGGTTTGACCCTGTGTGCTTTCCCGATTCCCTTTCCTAATCCCTTCAGTAAGTCTTCCAGGTCATCTTCGTCATCAGCCATTTCGTGGAGTTTATTCAAATCACCATGGTAAATTTTCTTTAAATCCTTCATTATCTCCAGGAGTTTCGTTGCAGTGGAGAAGTCGTACCGTGCGTATCCTCCGTCGTCCAGTATCCTCACAAGTCCATCCCAGCCCGTTTCAATGATCCGTTCTGGCGAAAGGACACCGCACCTTTCGAATTCTCTATAGGTCTTTATGGCAATATTTGTGCCTATGCGAGCGCCAAATAACTTCGAGGCGAGAAACCACTTGAATATTTCTGTGGATTTCCCTTCGGATAGGTCAATCCCAAGTTCCTTAGAAAATTTCTCGCCAAGCGCAGAAATGAGTTTCTTAATCGTATCTTTTACATTTCCCATATAATATTTGTAATTCGTAAATTATTTGACGTATCTATGATGAACTCTATGCATCAAGTGATTGTTGTCGTAGAAAAGAGCGGTTGATTTTGATTTGAAAGGCTTCGTAGTTATGTCAATCCCAGCTGCAGAATGACCGCCGTTAAAGGTATTTAACCATTACTTTATTGTCCGATAGCAATGCTTTGAGGGTATATCCTAACGACAGAACTTAGCCACAGCCGCCGGGGAAGATCAACGCCGAAAACCACGACGTAGGACTACCCTCAAGCGTCCGCAACGGAAGGGCGGGCGGCTGTTGGCTGGAGTGACCTTGCTAGGAAGTCTCTCTTACTTGCTATTACTGCTGCCCAAACCCCTAATGCCGCGTATCTGCCTCTCTCTCCAACTCGGGCCATTCATATGCCCAGGAAAACCAACTGAGTCCCGCCGCAGCGCGCGGAAGTTGGCCACTCCACAATGCGCCAGAAACAGCAATTAGCATTCCAGCTATGGCTGCCCCTGTCCCTAACACCGGGATGGCCCCAAGACCCCCTGCTACTCCGCCGACAACTGCGAGCCACTTGCCTGTAACTTTTAGAGTCGGTGGGAACTTAAACCGGACTGCAATATCACGGACATGTTGGATCTCTACGTTACCTGGGTTGACCTGGTTTAGTCCGAGTCGCTGCACCTCGTAGCGCAAGTCGAGTAATAGTCGAACATAGTCCTGCATCGATAGTGTGTGCGCGAATTTGGAAATCGCACTCTTGAATGATATGGCAACGCTCGGTGCTGGCATGGTACGTAGATCCATAGTTGGTAGTGGAAACGCGTCTCGGATCGGGTGGTTTAGGTACTTTCTATTCGGTCCTGCCAACTCGCCATAAAGCGGGTATCGGAGAATCACGTCAAATGCGTAAAGAAAGTCCTCCAGTTCTGTGTCAACAGACTTCGCAGACTCCAAGACTTCGGGCAATTCCCGCACTGCTGCCACTGGAAAAGAGAACCGACGCGGAAGTCGAGCTGCGTGAGGTGAACGGATCCATGATTCGTTGTGTAGTCGAATCCATCGGCGCAGCGTCGAACCGTTTAGTCTTGACCATGCAAGGAAAGGTCGCAGTGCCGGTAGGAGAAACTCTTCATTGAACGACCCTGATTCGGAAGTGATAAGACGTGCGGGGGAAAAGACGGCGGGTTCACCTCCGAGCAGCTCGCGCAGTAGCATTGGAAGCTGCGCATCCTTGTCGGACATGTCGGCGCGCGGTAGAGGAAGCGCATAACGAACAAGGTCGGAGTAAGCCACCAAGTCAGCCAACTCACCGGCCAACTTTCGACCCCAGGGGTCTGGCTCCGTCGATCGGAAGAGCGACTCGATAGCGTTGATTGTCGTCAGATCAACAAGTGACGGATGATGCATAAGTGCTCTTTCCTAACAATAATTAGATTGATCCGCATAGTATGCGGATCACCGGTTTCTGATCCCTATAACACGCCTTTGAAACAGCGAATGCTGCTATGATAATGCCTGTATATTCACCACTTGCGCGCCGGATTGTCCCTGGAGTTCTCCGGTCTTTTATGACGTTCGGCGTTCTAAAACGATTGGAATTTGCTTTTAAAATGATATTATTCCCGCTTCCGGTATGTCAAGGGAATAATTCCAAACGCACCTTTCTGTTACATGACCACAAGATTTTATTTATTTTATACCCAGTTGTGCTTTTACTTCGTCTAAAGGGATCGTTTTCGTCTGCTTTGCCCTTTGCTCGAGAAACCTCATTAGCCTTTTGTTTTGTCTCGTAAGTTCAATCTCACGATTGAAATCGTCTATTTCGGAAAGAATAAATTCGGTTCCATCGTGAGAGCGAATAACAATGTTTTCTCGACGTGCCTTCCTAAGCAGTTCGTTGATACCTTTTGACTCTTTTGATATTGCTACTATTTTCATATTTTTGCTATATTGCACTAATTGCCTCAAATGATATACCTTAGAGTTTACTCTTGTCAAATTTATTTTGACAAAGATTTTAAATCTGTTTAATCTGCGTAATCTGTGTCCGATTTTAGTTCTCTTTTACCTGAGTTTTAAGTTTTTATTGTATCTCTTTCTCTATTTTGCTATATATTCACTGTGAATTTCTTCTTTATCCTACTAAGATAAAATAAAAATACAATAAAGAAAGGTTTTTCAGTGCATATTCCTGACGGGTTTCTGGACACGAAGACGTGGGTCGGAATGGGCTGTATTTCTACCGTATTCATTGGCGTTGCCGTTCGAACGGCAAACAAGAAGATATCAGAAAAACACATCCCCCTCCTGGGTGTCATGGCTGCCTTTGTCTTCGCTGCGCAGATGTTTAATTTTCCCGTTGGCGGTGGAACGAGCGGCCATTTCATGGGCGCCACCCTCATCGCCATCCTTCTTGGACCATGGGCATCCGTGCTCATAATGACGACAGTGCTTACCGTCCAGTGTCTGATATTTCAGGATGGCGGTCTTACCGCTCTGGGCGCCAATATCTTCAATATGGGTGTTGTGGGCGGATTTTTCGGATACTACGTAAACATCATTATCCAATTTTTTGTTCAGGGTAGAAAAGGCCTTTTTATCGGAAGTTTTACAGCGGCGTGGTGTTCTCTTGTGTTATCGGCAACCTGCTGTGCTCTAGAACTCAGTATTTCAGGCACGGCGCCGTTAAAGATTGTCTTACCTGCCATGGCTGGTATTCACGCCGTTATTGGCATTGGCGAAGGGTTCATTACCATTGCAACACTCAGCCTGATTACAAGGGTAAGACCGGACTTGCTGGAATTGCAGAAAATATAATAATTATTTGCCCGCGAAACACACGAAAGAACACGAAAGGAAAATTATTTTCGTTTGTTTCGCGTGTTTTGTGGGCTATCCCCATTCGAAATTCCTTTTTCCATTTCTATCAAATATTTTTTGATATGCAGCTCGGAGGCGTAGCCCGTGAGTGTTCCATCGGAACCAATGACCCGGTGGCAGGGGATGACGGGCGGCAAAGGGTTTTTATTATTTGCCATGCCAACAGCCCTTGCTGCACGGGGATTTCCAATCTGTTCGGCAACCCACTTATAGGAACGGTTTTCACCATACGGAATTTCCCGCAATTTCTCCCACACCATTGTCTGGAATGGCGTACCGCTGCTCAGGTCCAGAGGGAAGTCAAAGTCTACCTGTTTACCTTGAAAATATTGCTTCAAAATGGCTATTTCGCATTTTAGAGCCGCGTTATTTCTCTGTACTTTGATATTTGCCTCGACATGCTTTGAGCAAGGGAATGTATCTTTTAAAACTGACTGGGAGAAATCTTCGTCTGTGGCGTAAGGGAATGAAATTCGGCAAATTCCTTGTGCACTTTTTGCGACGTACACATAACCGATCGAAGTAAAAAAACAAGCAAAAAAAATTATTTCTGGATTATTTACGATCACCTTTATTTGCGTTCCTGGCATCATTACTATTATCTTTACCAGCGCCTTTACTTTTGCCTTTTTGCCCAAATGCCAGCATATATCCTTTCGTAAAACCCATGATAATCAAGGTTATTAAAAGTAAAGGCACAAGGACAGAAACCGTAAGGACGGTAATTAGCCAGAATTCCTCTATACAGAAATTCCACCAGCCATACCGTAACAAATGAACATTAACTTTTCCAAGAAAGAAGAAAATGAAGGAAAGGAGGATGAATCCAATAATAAGGTGCTTGATATCCTGCTTTTGCGGTGACATAGAAACAGTAAAAATAATGATAGCCAGTAAAAAGATAATATGGCGTATCTCTCCTAAATGGAGTTGGTTTAGAAGGGTATTGAAAGTAATCCATACCGCATCAGCCATATGCCGTAGTAAAGCAAAAAATCCTCCGAAGGTAAAATGCGATTCATGGAAACTGCTGTTAAAATGGATTGGGTTAGAGAGCAACTTTGTTATTAAAAAAATAAGAAAGGCACAACCAAAAAAAGGGGCTGAGACAATGATGAAGTCAAATACAAATCGAATCCTCGGTTTATCGTATTTGATCCCCGTACTGCCAGGTGAAAATAAATTTAATTCTTTAATCGTTGTTCCCGTGATAAGACACATCAACGCATGACTCAGTTCGTGAACAATCGTGCCAGGTAAGAGAAAACCTCTGATTAAATTGGTTTTTGCATACTTTATCCACAATCCATATGTCACAAGGCTCAGGAAGATAATCAGGATAAGATTTATTGTTAGTGAAAAGTATATCATAGTCGTATGGAGATGAACCAGCCCTCTTCTTTGAATGGTTTGGCTGGAAAATAATTTTCAAGGAAAGGTGGAAACTTCTACGAATCGCAGGTATATTAGCAAAGAACTTTAAGGTATGTCAACACAAAAATTTAAAACAAAAAAACTTTGAAATTTCGAATATGAAATATATAATTATATTTATGATATTTATGTGGGGACGTAGCTCAGTCCGGGAGAGCGTCTCGTTCGCAACGAGAAGGTCGGGGGTTCGATTCCCCTCGTCTCCACCAACTCTTCAAAAAAATAATAGATAACCACAGAGGACACGGAGAACACAGAGAAAAGCGGATTCCTCCCCCTGTCCCCCTCACGGAGGGAGACTTCGTCGTGAGCGCTCAGTCGAACGATAAAGGGGGAGCGTAAAAACCCGCATAATTTCTCTGTCTATTCTTTAACAACATCTGCGATCTTCGTTTTTTCTTTGGTGTGTGTGCAACCACATGAAAATTGCCATAACTGGTTTGACAGGCTTCTTGGGTCACTACATAGCAAAAAAACTCTTCGAGATGGATGTTCATATCCAGTCTCTTATACGGGATAGCAGCAATGTCTTGCATCTCCAGGATTATCAGAAAAAAATCACATTTCATAAAGGCGACTTGACTGATAAAGAGACCTTGAAGAAATTTGTGCAGGGCGCCGATGTAGTTATCCACATGGCGTATGAGCGGCGGGGCGCTACGTTTCATGAAGCGGCAAATAGGGACATTAAACGATTTGTAGAGGCAAATCTCCTGGGCAGCATAGAATTGCTGGATGCCTCAAAACAAGCAGGTGTCAGGCAATTCATCTTTATCAGTTCCTGTGCGGTGTATGGGCGCATTTTTCCCAATATTCAACTGAATGAACTGCATCCCCTGATGCCCGATTCGAATTACGGCGCATACAAGGCATCGGTGGAGACGTTCTGTCATTCATACTATCTCTCAAAAACTTTCGATACAACCATCTTCCGTCCCGTAGGCATATATGGGCTAAATCCCCACCTTGCTCATTCTGCTTGGTACAATATCGTAAAGGACATTAAACACGGGTGTAATGTGGAAGTATCTGAGGGCGGAAAGGTCGTTTATGTTGGGGATGTCGTACAGGCGATAGTTCTGGCGATTGGCAATAAAGAAGCCGCAGGAAAGATATATAATCTGGTAGACTTTTATGTCGATAACATGTGCATAGCTCGTATGGCAAAAGATATATGTGCCTCAAAATCCAATATCAGCGGCACACCCAAGCAACCTATCAATACTATCGATAATACTCAGTCCAAGTCATTGGGTGTGCGTTATACAGGAAATAATGGTTTAAAACGATATATTCAGGAATTGACTCATCGTATTTAGTGTTTGAGCGAAAATAACAATAGTTCCCCTATCAAGAGGTACGCCACCCCTTAATCCCCTCTCGAGAGTGAAATGGGGTGTGTCATAAGGGTAAATAACACACCTCTTTGCCCTATACTGTGGAGACGCGTAGCAATGCGTCTCTACAAGAAAGGACAATAAGGTATTCCACCCTTCTTGAATGTACCCAGGATGTTTAGTTTAAAATTGAATTTTAAATGACACCACCACTAAAAAGGAGCTTTGGCTGCGGCTATGCTGCGCTATGCAATTACTGAGAGATTTAATAGTTGAAGAGATAAATAGAAAAGGTAAAATTACCTTTGCAGAGTTTATGCAAATGGCGCTGTATCATCCGAAATACGGCTATTATAATTCTGATAAAGAACGGGTGGGAAGATTTGGGGATTTCTATACAAGCCCTGCCGTCCACAGGATTTTCGGGGAACTTATTGCAAAACAACTTGAAGAGATGTGGCGGATTATGGGAAAAACGCCATTTACCATTGTGGAGATGGGCGCCAATAAAGGATGGTTATGCTGCGATATTATTCAAAGTATAAAAAAAGAATACCCCGTATTTTATGATAACTTTCATTATATCATTGTCGAATCAAATCCATACGCAAAGGAAAAACAAAGGTTGCTTTTGGAATGTATTCATGTAACGGAGGAGAAGGTGTCGTGGCATACTTACTCGGAAGATGGATTTTCCTTTGACAGGATTCAGGGATGTTTTTTGTCGAATGAGTTTGTCGATGCCCTGCCTGTGCATCGTTTAAAGGTAAAAAATAAGGTTTTAAAAGAAATATACGTGAGTTATAATGTTTCAGGTTTTTTTGAAATCGACGATGAGGTGTCTCCAGATGTTTCAAAACAGTATATTGAGACATTTCAAATGCATCTAAACGAAGGGCAGGGGTGTGAAGTAAATCTAAGTGCCGCAAAATGGCTCAGACACGTTTCAGAAAAATTACGGAAGGGGTTTGTATTAACCATTGATTACGGTGATACAACCGATGGAATATATAGAGAAAATGGCAGTGACGGAACCGTACGGTGTTTTTATAAGCACACGGTGAACCGGGATTATTATGAACGACCGGGCGGACAGGACATAACTGCCCATGTGGACTTTACAAATCTGATGAATGCCGGTAAATCAGCCGGATTGGAGGTCACTGGTTTCACAAAACAATCCCATTATTTAATCGCCTTAGGTATTCTGGAACGATTAAACAATACAAACAAAGATATT
>Ga0209342_10001235_pt1 | contig 28783 bp, 22 predicted proteins | sample RifCSP16_2_FD_184023 | JGI IMG/M metagenome (GOLD analysis project Ga0209342, IMG submission 184023) | Soil microbial communities from Rifle, Colorado - Rifle CSP2_sed 16_2 (SPAdes) (version 2) | ecosystem: Environmental > Terrestrial > Deep subsurface > Rock core/Sediment | place: Rifle...
GGGCGCCCCCTCCCCTGCGACCACAGCGCTCGTTTCAATTATTACGCGACCGCCGTCAGGCATGGCATCGCGGGCGTTGACAAGAAGATTCATGATCACCTGTTCCATCTGATTGACATCCCCTTCCATGAGAGGAAGGGTATCGTCAAGTTTCAGAGTGATACTGATCTTCTTGTCAATAACCCTTTCGAGGAGCCTGACGGTGTCATTAACAACGTCATTGACGTTGAGCGGCAGGATCTCGTAAACGTTCTTTCTCGAAAAATCCAGGAGCTGCGATATCATGCGGCCGGCTCTCCGCGCCGCGCTTTCAATAATGTTGACGCTTTTTATGACCTTTTCGTTAGCCTGGCTCTCCCGCCGGATGAGCTCGGTATACCCGAGCATTGCCGTCAGAATATTGTTGAAATCGTGCGCGATCCCGCCCGCGAGCACCCCGATGGATTCCAGCTTCTGCGACTGGAGCAGGTGCTCCTGGGTCTTTTTCTTTTCGGTGATGTCGCGGTGAAATGACTGTATGAACACTTCATCCTCGATGAAGATCGCCTTCGAGCTGACCTCGATAAAAATGCTACCGCCATCCTTTTTCTTATGTACGGTTTCAAAAACGAGAGATTCCCCGGCCAAAAGCCGCCGCAGTCTCTCCGACAATACCGCTTGGTCTTCTTCTATCAAAAGACTGCAATGAGCGTCTGCCAATTCGTCAACGGTAAAGCCGTGTATCTGACAGGCTTTTTCATTCACGTTCACTATGACGCCGTTTTTATCAAGAACGACTATTCCATCAGTAGCGTTTTCAAAGAGCGACTTGTGCCACTGCTCTGATTTTCGAAGATCCTTCGTCCTATCTTCGACCATGCCTTTAAGCTGGAGAGAATAGACCTCAAGCTGCTTCTTCTGCTCTGCAAGGTCGTATTGAAGAGAAAGCTCATTGATCATGTGTTTCTGTGTAATAATTCTCCATGTGTATGCAATCATAAAACTAGAAACAATAAAAATATTATTTACAATAAAGAGATTTACATCTGTTATTTTGTCAAATATTAGTATGGGAATAAGATAAACTGCATATATTATAAGACCTGCAGATATTGCTATTTTTTCGTTAAAAGGTGTCAACCCTATAACGCCAACAATAAGCAGGTTCATTCCAGCATAATAAATTGATTTATGTCCACCAAAACCAAAAATTAAAAGTTCAAGTGTGATAGCCGACGCCACGATCATTGCATAGACCAACATATATTGAAATTTTATTTCTCTCTTTAGTTGATTTAAAATAAAGATAATAAATAAGATCGTTGTTATTACTATTCTATATATAAAAAATTTTTCTAAATTCTCTGGTGTTACAAGGTAGTCTGCTATCGCAAACAACGGAAAGAGTATCATTGCAAGCAGCATAATCTTTTTACACCAGAATTGCAGCTTTAGTGAAATCTGTTCATTCAAATATTGATCTTTTTTTGTTAGATCCGACATTCACAATACCCCCTGCAGGTATGTTTCATGGCCTTGTTTTCCCTTATCGCTACAAGTGTAACACTATTCTACCATCCCTGCCCCATCTTTGCTTGTACCCTTGCCTGTTGCGAATACAAGTAAACTATGCAATACATCGTGATAGAAGGGAAGGTTTTAAGACAAAATTTGGCCACCTGCGGAGTAAATGCCCGCAGGTGAAATCGAGCCAAGTGATTTTTTACTGTTACGTAAAATTCATTCCGCTGTTCGCAGATGGATGTTTCTCTCTCGGCACCATAACGTATTTGAATTCATCCGTGTCCGCTGCCTGATACTCTCTAATGAAAACAACGCCTGATACACTAATTAACGTGAGATTGCCGCGTGCCGAAACCTTTTCGCACCGAACAAAGGTTTCAATCGTAGTGCAAGAAGGAAAATACCTTGCTGTTTCGCAGCGTATCGTTTTTGTCTGAACAACTTCTGGTATGCCTGTGGACGTGCCGGCGACCAGCGATGAAAGCAGCATCCCACTTTGCGCAAGACAGCGGGAGTTGTGCATTGGACCGATTACGGAGCAGTCGCAAAAATGTCCATTGACGGCAGAGTCAGGAAATGACGCGAACGAATGTAAGACCGGCGCACCATCATGCGCCATCCCGAATGTGGCCTTTGAAATCACCAAGAAAGGCGGTCGCTGCGGGATGAGATCAAAAATTTGTTCCAGGCCAATATCAATACACTTGTTGCAAGGATGGTATTTTTCAAGTATTGCTGACGATTTAAAAGGCGAGTCAGAGGAAGCTATTTTGGGAAAACCGAACTCGTACTTCCAGCCATCCATTGTTGCAATGAGGTCATTTGAACTTACCAGGTACATACGTGTATTGATCTTTCGTGTGTCGATCTGTGAAGCGGGTCTTTCTGCAACGATCACGCAATGAACGTCAGCAGGACAGAAGCTAACGTTTCCGGCCCTAAGTCGGTCGATTCCAAGCAGAAGTGGAATTCCGGGACGGGCGTCGGATGATTGGCTGGCGAACAGCGCTGCCGCCTGGTCCATGGCGCGCCCCATATCAACGAGGGGAACAGTCGGCGCTCCAGGATAGTGTCCCTCGCAGATTTGCGCGGGAAAGTTCGTCTCAGCCACTATGCATTGCCGGCCGTCTTCAAGCAGCAAAGTTGATGCGCTATTGAGCAGGAGGTAGGGCGCACGCTGAGAAATACTTTCAGTAATCTGTTCGACATTGAGGGTTTGAAGATGGGCAGCAGGTGACAACTGCCAATTTTTCATCTTGTCGCGACTGAACTTGAAGCTTTCGCCGGGCGTAATTCGACGGATGAGCGGCAGTCCTCTGTCTGTTCGATCCTGTGGTTTTGTAATTGTATGGAATAGTATCGCTCCTGTTCTGTCGCGAGACACTGATAATGCGCTGTGGGGAATCCCCGCCTCGCGTAATATTCTCTCAAAATCATCCTCGGCGCGTTGAAAGAAGACGTCCCAGCCTGTAAGCCAATGAAAGGCTTGAGCCTTGTGCCGGTTCGCGTCTTTAAAGGACGCAATCAGCTTCCCGCCGGGGTTCAGCAGCTTAAAGAGAGTGCGAAGCAGTTTCTCGAGAAAATCGTTGGGGAGATAATCGAAAAATCCCACGCTGTAAATAATGTCCTGCATCCCGAATTCGGCCCTGGCCGTCTCATCGTCGAACATCCTGAGGGCGTTATATTTGACGAACTCGACCCTGTCTGATGAGAGTCCCGTGTAGGACAAACGATTGAGAGCGAATTTAAGGGCATCGGCATCGGCATCTATGCATGTAAATCTGGCACCTGATGTTATTATTTCAGGCGCCAGTTCCGAAATCTCACGACATGAGCCGCAGGCAACATCAAGAACCTTCGGCTTGTGTCCGTTCATGAGCTCGTTTCTCAGAAGTTCAAGCAGTGCCGACATGCGTTCTCTGACAGCGACCGCAAGTGTCGAAGAAAGCAAATATTTGTCCAGATAATATCCTATGCCTTGCGACATCGGCGAATTTCTATAGATGGCCTCTAATGTTTTATAATCCTCCTGGTACCCCTGAGGCCATGTCCTGCACCGGTTTATGCAATAGCTCTTGGAGAGAATGTGGGCCATTCTTTCCCCGAATTCAGCCTGTGCCGCCTTGATAACGAACTTGTCATCAACCTCTTTCTCAAATTGTGCGCAGTTCTGAAGCATGGCGTCATTCACGGAAGCCAGTTCATGATAGATGCCTTCTGTATAGACTGTCTGACTTAGGCACCTGCGGTCAAGCTCTCCCATCTGTTCCCTATATCGTTCGGTTGCCGTGAAAAGAGAGCCGATGGAACGCGCTCTCTCCCCGTTGACAACGAGGGGGCCTTCTTTTATTTTTGCGTTTTGCATGGCGCTATACTTCATAGTGCCGTAGGTATCGGATGAGATCGCTTTTATAATGCCTTTGTCTTTTTCTTGATCAGGCAACGCGTCTTTCATGGCGTTCTCCTTAATAAAACGTGCGACGGTTTTGGGATATGCTGCCGATTTTACCGATGACGTGTCACCGGTAAATCTGATCCCATCATAATTATTTTACAGGCAAAATATCGAAATGAAACTTTTATTTTCTAAAATTGAAAAGAAAGCAGACCTAACCATCCGTAGATTAGGCCAACAACTTTTCTCTGTCAAGATACTTTTTTCGCATATACAACTTTTGTTGCACTATTTTTAAAGTGTCTGTTATTATGGACAATTTTTTATTATTACTATACGTATAGCAAGTCTTTGGGTCCTCAAGGAAAAATAAAACGGCCGGGGCAATGCCCCGGCCGTTTTATTTGTACAACCTGTTTTATAGACTGGCGGGGCGGACGGGGATCGAACCCGTGACCTCCGACGTGACAGGCCGGCGTTCTAACCAGCTGAACTACCGCCCCCGATGAACCAACGGACAACTTACAACTGACGACTTACAACAGATACGTTTATAGATTTTTCAGATCTCCGTTGCGGGTTATTAGTTACCTGTTGTAAGTTAGTTTCTATGGTAGGCGGAACAGGGATCGAACCTGTGACCCCAGCCTTGTAAGGGCTGTGCTCTCCCAGCTGAGCTATCCGCCCGCTTTCTCCGACTTCCTTGCCGCAAACGGGAAGTATAAATATCTATTATTCCTTGCTAAAAGTCAAGCGAAATTTCGGTAGTGGGTCAGTTTGAAATGAGTTATTTGGAAATAATTTCTCGATAACTATGTTTGGTTGAGGTATATCAGAGGTAGATTAATCAGGATCATTATTTCTTTAAGAGTTTTTCCATGTGATCTTTTATGGGATCATATAGCTCTCGTTTATACTCAAGCGCCTTATCCCTATTTGGATTAAATGAAGTATATCGTATGCCATAGCTGATATTTTGCAATTCGCTATATATTTTATAGATACCTTTTAAATCAGGAATTGAATTTATATGCGATTTCCGATCTTCATGATTATCGCTGTGTACATTTAACCTTTTTGATAGGTAAGCTTCTACGTAGTGCACAGCAGAATAAAACAAACCCACAACAGCCCAATCGCTGTGTAACTCAAGCACATCCTCAAAAAACTGTTCATTTTTTTCGGCTTTGGCGAGGTGTGCCTTCTCGTTTGACATTATTTATTGGAAATATTCAGAAGTAAAACCGGAGGGATTTGGTTCTTCTGGATCAAATATCAAGACAAAATCAAATCTTAAAGTACCACGGAAATGATCCATTAAAGCCATTTCTAACTCATAAAGCTTGTCAGAAATATTTCTGTCTGGACCGTTGAAATAAGTACGAAAGAATATTGTATTACCATCGGCAAGATATGATACTCTCGAAACGCCACTAATTTGTTTTGCGCCTTGCAAATATTTAAGCAGTGCATGAACGTATAACGGAATATCAATCCGCAACAATCTGTTCTGCACACCCATAATTTCTGAGCCCATTGTACAAATCATATTTTGGGGGGCAAAGGTATGTTGTTGTAACATATCTCTTCTCTCTCTCTTGATATTATAATAGCATAAATGGAGACAATTAGATGGAGGGGAAAGTAGTGAAGTATAACAATGTGATATAAGGATTGCAAGAAAAAAATTATTTGTAACTACCTATTTTTACAGTAAATTTAATATTTCTTCTATAGTCCACACATGATCTACAACCTTCGCCTCCATCGCAGGCGTTACCCTCAACGTCTGGTGAACCCGGCAGAAGTTATAATACATGAAATGCAGAGCTACGGCATGTTCAAGGTTCTCGATCTTCTTTGAGAAAGCATTGGTCAACCGGGTAAACCGCCTCATGCTCATTCGCATGGTGAGGTTTTGCCGTTCGACGTAGCTCGTTGAGATATGCGCCGGATCGGGCTCGCCATTAATAGGTTTTTTGATCTCTCCAGTACAGACGGACGGACTATATTTTGTTTCGCCTTCTCCTGTACTGCCGCCATAGAGCTTTATCAACTGACTGAAATCAACCTCAGAGCCGAATGCTTGCTCGACTGCTTCCAAGTATGGCCTATGACCGTCTGTGGTTAATTGAACGCGGTTTTTAAGCCTTGCCGCCACGTCCAGCATGAATATCTTAGCCGATTTCAGGTCACGTTTTGCAATAAGCCAGCTTAAAACAAGCTTTGAGTCCGCACATATCGCCGTCCAGGTATAAACATCGCCGTAACCCAATATCCCCTTCTTTTCCACAGGCACATTCTTTTCTTTCGCATGGCAGAAAGACCATATTTCATCGCACTGGATACGTTGACAGGTCAAATCACGCAAGGTTTTATTCTGATAATTAGAACATACTTGGCCTACCTCAGCCAGGAGCTTTAATACTGTGCCTTTTGCCGCGCCTGTCATTCGGCAGGTTGCCCGGATAGAGCTTCCTTCGACTAATGCGGCTATAATTTGGGCTTGCTTTATGGTATTCAGCTTGTTCATGATTAATATATAGCATGCCTTGCTTGACCTGTCAAGCATAAAAGTCAGTTTGAATAAAAAAAGCATGCTTATCCCCTCAAGCATACTTTCTATTGACAGTACGCTATTTTGGTGTTATAAATTTAAAACAAAAGTGCCCCTGCCGAGATTCGAACCCGGATGGATCGCTTACGAAGCGCGCATTCTGTCCATTTGAATTACAGGGGCGTATAAGGTTGCGGGATAGAGGTGAATGTCATGGCCGGGAAGCTAATGCATTCACCTCTATCTGTCTATTTATGCCTTACGCCGTCCGCTATGGCGTGTGATCTTCTTCTCATTCACCTCACCCCTTTACAATTTTCTCATAAAACCCTTTTTCGTCCGTCTCCTTAAAGCATTGTCCTCCTTCCTTCAAACGGGAAAATGTTGAATAAAAAGTTGCTTTATCAACGGTTCCATGCCCGTCATTGTTAACCTGGTACCATAAATCCTTACTGTTGAATTTCCCGACCCTATTTTCAATGGCCTCTATAATACGAGCTTTTTTGCTCTTTTTCCCCTTTTTTGATTTACGCGGTTTTCTAATATCAACACCTATTCTGATAGGTGTTACGGATTTTTCATGCAGTCGCCGCGCTTCTTCTAGTTGCCGTATTTTCTCTTTGCGGTCATTGATCTCTTTTTGGTATGCTTGTATTTTTTCATTGAGCGCAGAAATAACCACATCGGCATCTTGCGCAATCGGGTCAGACCTCATTTTGTACCTCCCTTTAAGGCAACCCACAAGATAGTGTGGTTGCGTTATTGGTGCAATAATACTCTCCGCAACTTGCTAAGTCAAGCGTTTTTTCGCAAGTTGCTAAATTATTTTTCTTGGGGGGTATTTGTGTCCGAGTTCTTACTTGCGGGATTTGTTCCAGCGGCTTTTTGCGGCTTTTTTAGCTATTTCCTTGCGGCGTTTTGCGGATAGCTTATCAGCACGAGCCTTGCCACCCTTGAGACCTCCTAAACGACCGAGGGCAACAGCGGCAGGGTTTTTGATAGAGGTTTCTGGTTCGGGTTTCTTCTCACTCGTAGCTTCGGCCACGATAGAGGCGGCCATTTCATTTATATCGCGGGATCGTCTCTTCTTCATGCCCCTATGATAGCATTACCGCTCAAGCATGACAAGTGAAAACGTTTTCAAAAATTTTCAAACTGACCCACTACCGAAATTTCTCTTAACGTCCGGGGTTTTCAGGCAATGAGAGGCCATGTCGTCGCCTCCGCCGCATTTTTTATGATATACTCGTTCAGTGAAATAGTTGAATTTGACATGAAGAGATTTTTGAAAAACCTGAAGTAAACCAGGAGATACATTCCGCCGCGAAGACACAAAGAAGAAAATGAAAAGTCAAATTTCAAAATGCAAATTGCAAAATTCTGATTTGGCCTGATCGCATGATTTTATATTCCTTCTTTTGACTTTTGCATTTTGCACTCTGCATTTTGCATTCATCGGTCTTCGTGTCTCTGTGGCAGAAATGAGGTGCTCCATGTCCTACAAATCCATCATCATCATCGGCGCAGGCATTGCCGGATTATCCGCCGGCTGCTACGGCCGGATGAACGGCTTTCAAACCCGCATCTTCGAGATGCACAAAAAACCGGGCGGCCTTTGCACATCCTGGAAACGGGAAGGATATACCATTAACGGCTGCATCCACTGGCTGGTCGGCTCCTCTCCGACATCGAGCTTCTTCCGCCTCTGGGAGGAGCTCGGCGCGCTCCGGGGGAGGTCGGTCATCAATCATGAAGAGTACGGGCGCATTGAGGGCGCCGACGGCGGGAAATTCATCGTATATACCGACATTGACCGACTGGAACGGCATATGAAGGGGATCGCGCCGGAGGATATCGGGGTCATCGATGAGTTCATCAAGGCCGTTCGCCGATGCACAAGCGTCGACCCGCCGTGGGAAAAAGCTCCGGAGGCCTCCGGTCTTCTCGACGCGCTGAAGATGATCGTAAGATCTTTTCCGCTCCTGCGCATGCTCTTGAAATGGAACCGGATCTCGCTCAGGGATTTCGGGATGCGCTTCAAGAATCCGCTGCTGCGCGAGGCGTTTCCGCTTCTGTTCATGCCTGACTTTCCGGTATCGTTCATGATCATGGCCTTCGCCTGGATGCACAGGAAAGCCGCGGGCTATCCCGTGGGCGGCTCGCTCGAATTCGCCCGGGCCATCGAAAAACGCTATCTTGCCCTCGGAGGAGAAGTGGCCTACCGGGCGCGTGTGCGAAAGATCCTCACTGAGAACGGGCGCGCCGTAGGCATCAGGCTGGAGGACGGGAGCGAACACCGCGCGGATTACGTTATTTCGGCGGCGGACGGCCACGCGACGATCTTTGACATGCTCGAAGGAAAATTCGTCGATGATACCATCCGCGGCTACTACGAGAAGCTCATTCCCTTTCCGCCTCTGGTCCACGTGGCCCTCGGCGTAAGCCGCGCCTTCGATGATATCCCATATGCGGCGGCAGGGCTCGCCCTTCAACTCAGGGAACCGATCACGATCGGCGGCGTAAAACAGGACTGGCTGGGAGTACATATATACAACTTCGACCCCACGCTCGCCCCTCCCGGAAAGACGATGGTGACCGTAATGCTCCCGACCGATTATGACTACTGGAAGGATCTTCACGAAGACCGCGACCGCTACAAAGGCGAGAAGGAAACGATCGCCGATACCGTCGTTGCCCTGCTTGACAAACGGTTTCCCGGCCTGGCCGCTCAGGTCGAGATGCGCGACGTGGCGACGCCGACCACCTTCGTACGCTATACCGGCAACTGGAAGGGAAGCTTCGAGGGGTGGATGGTCACTCCTGAAACATGGAGCTTCGGCAAGATCATGCGAAAGACCCTGCCCGGGCTTGAGAACTTTTACATGGCGGGACAGTGGGTCGAGCCGGGCGGCGGCATACCGGCTGTTGCCATGTCCGGGAGAAATGTAATCCAAATTGTTTGTAAACAGGAAAAGAATAAATTTGTAATTCGATCATAAGCCGCGCACCTGCACCTGAGGACCGAGTACGAAGGACAATGTGAATTCGTGAAACAAATGTATTAATCCGCGGAAGGGGGGCGGCTGAAAGGCATTGTATCAGCCTTTATAGTTAGCACGGAAGGGAATTTTATGCTACAATAATATTTCAGTAACCGTGCCAAATAATTAATATGGAGCAATCATGGAGCCGCATCACCGCCTGTTCGATGCAGGACTACAAAAAAGGAGGTCTTATGAAACGGCATCTATTTCTTGTTCTCGGTCTCTGGTTCCTGTCTGTGCCCCTCTGCGCGTATAGTCAGGAGTCCTCATCGCAGAAGGGTGAGAAGCTCATCACTACCGATGAGCTCAAAGCAATGTACGACGCGAAAAAAGACTTTCTCCTGATAAACACCCTGAGCCCCATCGAGTACGCTGAGGAGAGGATAAAAGGGTCTGTCAATATTCCCTTCAGCCGTCTCAAGAACGGCATGGCAAAACTGCCGGAAAACAGGAAAAAGCTGTTGGTCTTTTACTGCAAGGGCCCCAAGTGAACAAAGTCAAAAAAGACGGCCGGTCTGGCCGTCACCATGGGGTACAAAAATATTCTTATTTACAGCGAGGGAATACCTGAGTGGATAAAACGGGGATATCCTGCCGATATCCTGAGCGTCTATCCCAAGCCCGAGATTCCCGTCGTGAACGGGGCGGAACTCAAGGCCATGCTTGACCGCAAGGATGATTTTCTCCTCATCGACCTGAGAGACGACGAGGACCGGCAGGCAGGGTGGATCAAGGGCTCGAAACATTTAGACATGGAAGAGCTGGCCGACCGGTACCAGGAGCTCCCGAAAGACAAAAAGATCGTTTTACAGTGTCTGTTCGGCAAACAAGGTTATATGGCGGCCAGATTTCTGGTTTCAAAAGGATACAAGCCGGGAAATCTCGTGAAGCTCGACGGCGGCTTCGTGGATGGATGGCTCAAGGCGGGCTATCCTGTCGAGCAATAAACCCCGAGAGAAGTATTTCCAGGGAATGACGCACGCCTCCTGAACGACCGGGCGGGCCGCAAAAAGCGGCCCGCCCCTCCTCATACCGTATGCAAGGGGCTATATAATAATGATGAAAAACCTCAGTGTCAGGAAGAAGATCTCGCTCGGTTTTGGGATCATACTCGTTCTCCTTGCCGTTGTCAGCACCGTCGGCATCCTTTCGGTAAACAAAATAAGCAGCAATTCGACATTCGTAAAGGACACCGCCTTCCGCCAGGCGCTCACTGTCATGGAAATGGAGGGCATGCTGTCGCAGATGCTTGACGATATCACACGCTCGGTGGACACGGCGACCAATCAAGGGCTGGCGCAGGCGACGAAGCTCAAAGAGGAGGTCGACAAAAAATGGACCGAGGTCGACACGGTCTTTGCAAAAAACCCGGACCTCCTGAATTCCTTTCACGCGCTGAAGGAAAAGATGGACAACAACTTCCGGTTCGGTCAGGACCTCGTTCGCCTGACCCTGAACCAGGAGTGGGCGGAGATCGGCCGCGCTATGATCCGTTTTAACTCAAGCAGAAGCGAACTCTTCGCCCTTCTTTCCGAGCTCAAGGCAAACGGCATCAAACAACTCGACAGTTCTCTCAATGAGATCGCGGTGCTCTCCCACAATGCCGCGACGATGACGAGCTTTATTCTGCTCCTTGCGGTCATCTCGGGAATCATCCTGACATACCTCATCGGCTCCCAGATCCTGGACCCGATCCGGAAACTGATGGAAGGAACTTCGTTTCTCGCCGCGGGCGACCTGACAAAAGAAGTGCGCATCGACAGCGCCGACGAGATCGGGACCCTTGCGCACGCATTCAACCACATGACCCGGAGCCTGCGGCAGATGCTCAACAAGGTTGCCGCCACCTTCGCCAGCCTGAGCGATGCCTCGGTGAACTTATCCCGCATCTCGCAAAATATCTCCAGCGGCTCGGCCGAGACCGCAAAGGCGATCGGGACGTCGTACCGGCTCGTGGACGAGATACAGAAAACCGTCGAGAATATCACAAAGAACATGCAGGATTTTTCAAAAACGACCGAGGAGATCGAGGCCTGGATCCTCGAAATGTCAACTTCCATCTCCGAGGTGGCATCCAACGCAGAGGCCCTCTCGACCTCGGTAAACGACACGACGAGTTCCATTCACGAGATGTCGTCGTCCATCAGCCAGGTGTCGGGCCATGTGGGTTCCCTCCTGGAACTGCAGACCGCTGCATCCTCATCCATCGCCGAGATCAACAACTCGATAAAAGAGGTCGAGGCCATTACCCGCACCTCCGCTTCCCTGACCGAGAAAGTGAGCAGGATAACGGCCGAGGAGGGCATGCAGTCCGTGACAAAAGCGATGCAGGGCATTCTCGCGATCCGCGACCATGTCAACCAGTCGGTGGAGGTCATACGAAGCCTCGGGAGCACGGTCGAGAACATCGGAAAGATCGTGAAGGTCATCGATGATATCGCCGACAAGACAAAGCTTCTCTCGCTCAACGCCTCGATCCTGGCGGCACAGTCGGGCGAACACGGCAAGGGCTTCACGGTGGTAGCTGAGGAGATCGGCGGGCTCTCGGAGAGCACGATCCGTTCGACAAAAGAGATCGCCGACCTCGTCAACGCCACCCGGAATGAATCGAAGAAGGCCGTTGATTCGATGTTTGAGAGCTCTCAGATAACGGACGAAGGCGTATCGCTCGTGAAAAAAGTGGAGCAGATCCTGACAGAGATAAACAGATCGGCTGCTTCGTCCTCCGAGATCGCGCAACAGATCGCGCGAAGCGGTGGAGAGCAGGCAAAGGGCGCGAACCTCGTCTTCGAGTCCATCCAGGATGTCACCGCCATGTGCGAGAGCATCAACCGGGCGACCTCGGAACAGACAAAGGGCATCGGGCTCATCGTCAAGGCGGCTGAAAGCATGAAAGAGATATCGTACGTCTCGAAGAGGGCGACCGATGAACAGTCGTCCTCGAGCAAGAAGGTCGCCGAGGCGATGGAGGGCGCTGTTGCGAGGTCCCGGGACATCCTCGGGGCGGTCGAGAAAAACGGCAAAGACCACGGGCTCCTCACAAGGTCCATCGACGACATACAGAACATCTCCAAAAACAACGTCCAGTCCGCTTCCCTGCTGAACGACACGGTGAACAGCCTCGCGCAGCAGGCCATATTGCTCAAGGAAGAGCTGGGCAAATTCAAGTTTTGAACCGGGAGCTTTCCGCATCCAACGGGCCGGGAGGGTCCCCTCTTTCCCCGCTTGACACGTCCTCTCTATAATGATACTTTCTATGCATGCTCGTTTATCTCAACGGCCGTTTTGTGCCGAAAGAAGAGGCCACGGTCTCGGTCTTTGACCATGGCTTTCTCTATGGTGACGGCATCTATGAGACCATGCGCGCCTATAAAGGAAGCCTTTTTCTGCTCGAACGGCACCTCGCGCGCCTCCGGTGTTCCGCGGATGCGGTTTTCCTCACGCTCCCGATGCCCATCGACAAGATCAGCGCCGTCCTTTACGAATCGCTCAGGGTAAACCGGCTCGACGAAGCGTATGTGCGGCTCCATATCTCTCGCGGACCCGGAGAGATCGGCCTTGACCCCGGGCTCTGCCCGGACCCGACCATGGTGATTATTGCCAAACCCTTCAAGGCCTATCCCGCCGGGCATTACGAACGCGGGGTTTCGGTGTCCATCGTGAAAACGCGGCGCAATCATCCCCTCGCCCTTAATCCTTTGATCAAGGGTACGAACTTTTTGAACAATATCCTCGCGAAGATCGAAGCGAACAAGGCCGGGGCATACGAAGGGATCATGCTGAACTGGGAGGGTTTCGTCGCCGAAGGGACCATCAGCAACATATTCATGGTAAAGGGCGGCGTGCTCCGGACGCCGATATTGAGCGTGGGCATACTTGAAGGTGTTACGCGCGGACTGGTCCTTGACCTCGCGCGGAATGAGAATATCCCCGTTCAGGAATCGGCGTTCAGCCCGCAGGAACTGACCGGGGCGGATGAATGTTTTATCACAAACTCGACCATGGAGATCATGCCCGTCACGCTCATCGACGGCAAGCCGGTTGGAAGCGGCAAACCGGGCCCGGTTACCGCTTCCCTCATGAGAGCGTATAAACACGAGGTCTTGAAAAATGTTTGACGATGCCGACCAGTTAGCTCAGATTATCGACCATACCCTCGTCCGTCCGGATGCGACGCTCGGGGATATCGCGACAGGCTGCGAGGAGGCAAAAAAATACGGCTTTGCCGCATGTATCGTGAACAGCTGCCACGTGGCAAGGGCAAAGGCGGCCCTTGCCGAAACGCCGGTGAAGGTCGGCGCGGTCGTCGGATTTCCGCACGGCGCAAGCACCACGACCGTAAAGATCGTCGAGGCCATGGAGGCGACAAAGAACGGGGCCGAGGAACTGGACATCGTGATAAACATCGGCCTCGTGAAATCCGGCCGCTACGATCTCGCGGACATAGACATGAAAAACATCATCGTCATGACTCCGAATATAATCCACAAGATCATCGTCGAGACGGGGTATCTGACGACGGAGGAGATCGCGAACGTTTGCCGGCTTGCCGTCAAGGCGGGCGCTGAATTCGTAAAGACTTCATCCGGCTACGGACCCCGGGGCGCGACCGTTGAGGACGTGCGGCTCATGCGCGAAGTCGTCGGCTCCCTGTGCCGGATCAAGGCATCCGGCGGCATACGGGACCTTGCGACGGTTCGGGCTCTTGTCGAGGCGGGCGCCGAACGCATCGGGACCAGCGCGGGCGTTTCGATCATGGAAGAATACTTGAAACAGAATGGCCGGTGACCGTTGATGATCTCAGATTTTCATTTTTTGAAAAACCGCTTGCCAAAATGGGTCAAGTCCCGGACCATCCGATGGGCGGTCCCTGCGTCTCTCGTGCTCTTGCTCTGTGCGGGAGCGCTGGCGATCCAGATCGAGCATTGGATCGTGCGGTCACGGACAGTGAAGCAATCGCAGGTCGCGGAAGGGTGGAAAGCGGCCGGCCTTGAAATAACCGAGCGCTCGGTAAAACACAAGGAAAATTTCTGGAAGATGGCGCGGGAGTATCATGTCGACATCGACACCATCGTCGGCGCAAATCGGGACCTTAAAAAACTGCAGGCCGCCCTCGGACAGATGATCCGCATACCCAATCAGAGAGGCGTCCTCCACAGGACCGACGGAGTTGACAGCGTCCGGACCCTTTCGAGCCTGTATGCTGTTTCTGAGGCGGCGATCATGACCATGAACAATCTTCGGGAAAAGCACATCCTTCCGCCGGGCGTGGAACTCTTCATCCCCGGGGCGAGGCCCGTGCAATTGACCGAAGAAATGTCCGCCTCTTACGGCCTGCGCGGCATCTTCGGCTCGCCGCTCCCGGGCAGGATCACATCTACCATGGGCATGCGCAAACACCCGGTGGGCGGATTCCGGGGCAGGCATACGGGGGTTGATCTCGCCGCGGCTGAGAGCACGCGTATCGCCGCAGCGGCTAGCGGTGTCGTGACAGATACCGGCGAGGGAGAATACATCGGCAAATTTGTCATTGTCTCGCACAAGGATTCCTTCACCACTATTTACGGGCACTGCTCACAAACTCTCGTAAAAAAGGGGCAACGGATAAAAAAAGGACAGGTCATCGCCAGGGTGGGCAATACCGGCCGGACAACAGGCTCCCACCTCCACTTTGAAATAAGAAAGAACGGCATCCCGCAGGATCCGCTGAAATATCTGTGGTAAGGAGGACCCAATGCGTTATCGGATCGTTATAATCCTCATGATGCTTGCAGCAGCCGCAGGCTGCGCGAAGCCCCCGGCAGAAACAAAATATTCCTGGGAGCTCTATGTCTCGCCGAGGTTAACCGCGGATTCCTTCACCGGAAACGGCATGGCTATTCTGCCGGCAGTGACGATACCGTACGATCCCTCCCAGCAGATCTACCGGGAAACGATCGCGGGGCTTCTCTATGAATCCCTGAAAAAGCAGAAAGCCGGCCCGAAAATACTGCCCCTGGATTATTTTCAGGGCGCCGTCAACAAGGCAGAGATGTGGGCAGAGTACCAGAAAATGATCAGGGATTTTGATGATACTTCCATACTCCGGAGGGACACCCTTCAGAAGCTTGGTCGCGCCCTTGGCGCGAAATATGTTCTTCTCCCAAAACTGCTCAGGTTCCAGCAGGAGACCTATGACCGCATAAACGTGCTGGGCATCTCCTTTCTCAAAACGCGGCAATCTACCGTTGATATCCATGCGCAGATATGGGATGCCGAAAGCGGCGAGGTGATATGGCATGGCGCGGGCGAAGGGACGCTCGCGACCGAAGTGGTGCGGGGAAGACCGGTGAGCTTCATGATCGTGGCGCAGTATGCCTGCGACAGCCTCGTATCGAGACTGCCCTGGGCAAAATGATCAAAAACGGAAAGGGCTTAATGGCAAAAATCGCTTTTATCATGGTTGCGGTCTTCATCCTTCCAACAACGGCGGCACAGGCCCTGCCGTGGGGTCCCTGGTCCGCAACCGGCGATGCGCCCGCTCTCACAACGGCAGCGGACACGGAGCTTTCCCCGTCAAAACAAACAGGTCCGACAGAATATTCCATCGCCGGCACGCCGTTTGTCTGGCTGGTAAAACTCTACCAAAAATACATCTCTCCCGTGGACGGCGACCGCTGTCCCCTGTATCCCACGTGCTCGCAGTACAGCATTCAGTCCATGCGCAAGCATGGTCCCTTCATCGGGATCATCATGACCGCAGACCGGTTGATGCACGAAGCGGACGAGCAGGACTTCGCGCCCGCGCGGAAGATGGGTAACCGCTACCGTTTCATCGACCCGGTCGAAAATAATGACTTCTGGTGGTATAAAAGATGAAGAGAATCGCCCTCCTCCTTTTCCTTCTCTGTGCCGGGCTCCTCTGGCACGCATCCTGTGTCCACGCACAGGAATCGTCGCCGGAGAAGATCACGTCCTTTGCCGATCATCTCTATGAGCAGGGCGATTACTATCGCGCCATCACGGAATATGAGCGGGTAATCTTCTTCTATCCAAAGCACCCGCTTGCAAAAAAAGCTCGCTATCAGATAGCCATGTCGTACTATAAAGGTGAAAAGTTCACGCAGGCCATTGACCGGTTCCGGGCCCTCTCGGACCAGTACCGGGAAGAAGAGATGGGGCCGAGATCCCTGTTCATGCTCGCCGAGACCTATTATCAAAAAAAAGACTACGACCAGGCGATCAGCGTGCTGGAAATTTTTCTCACCTCGTATCCCAATGATTCCCAGGCGGATGCAGCGAGAATAAAGATGGGATTGTCATATCTCCGGCAGGGAGACTGGCAGCGAGCAGGAGAAGAATTCCGAAAACTGCCTCCCGACTCCCCGCTGCGTAAACAGGCCGGCGATCTTGCGGAAGAATCAAAAAAGTATCCGGAGATACCGAGGAAATCTCCGACAGTTGCCGCAGGCCTTTCTGCCCTCCTGCCGGGAGCGGGACAGCTTTATATTGGAAGGAAGAGCGACGCCGCGGTTTCGTTCCTGCTGAACGGCAGTTTTATCTGGGCCACGATAGAGGCATTTCATCATAAGAACAACGTGACTGGAGGGATACTCTTATTCTTCGAGTCGGGATGGTATCTGGGGAATATTTACAACGCGGCAAGCGGGGCGCACAAGTACAACCGCCGCGCGGAGCAGGAATTTATGAACAATCTGCAAAATCAATACGGCATTTCATACTACCGGGACGAACGGGGCGGAAATATGCTCGCGCTTACGATCCGGTTCTAACCGCTTGCGCCGAACAGAGGAAGGACGGAATGAACAGCTCCGCCCGGCTCGCCCGTTCCATCAACCCCTCAACCACCAACATTCCCGGCTCATCGCTTGTCCCACTGCGACACGAGTGTGACCGCAAAGTTGTGGAGGGTCAGTTCTTCCAGCTTGTCCTTGAATTCCACATTTCCAACGTTTACCAGATTGGCCTTTGACACGGATTTTTCCGACATGACCTTTTTGAACGCCAGCCGGCCGTTTTTGTGCGCGGAGACCTCGGCCATGATCTCGAACTGAGGATCATGGTAGCCGGGGAGGAACGCGCACGGAGCAAACAACGGGCAGATATAGATGCAGCCTGCCGCGCTGGCAGCGCATCCCGTCTGTGTTGAACTTGCGTGCTCATATTTCGTGATCATTAACTCAATTGATTGCGTAGCGCCATCCGTCGTACTTGCCATATCAACATGACTGAAACCTGCGAGCTTGAATTTCTCGCTCAATAATTGTTTCGTACGGGATGCCTCTGCGGCGGTCACGTCTTCTGATGAACGCTTGACAACGACGGTCAGCGAGCCCCGGTTGCGCGCGCGCGGCATGTCTGTCTTCTCTGTCTTGACCGCGGGGGCACAGCCGACAAACAGAATTGCAAAAACAGGTATCATGAGCACAAAAGGTCTTCTCATTATCTCTCCAATGACCTCCTTGAAAATAAATTGTTTGCCTGACCTCAAACCAAAGTATAATGAAAATAATCCTTAAAGGCAAATAAAAACATGAACATTGAGAGACAATAATCATCATGGATATGAACAGGAAGGATGCTTAGATTGTCCTAAAGACGCAAAAACCCGGCTGAGATGCTTCTCTGCCGGGTTTCCGTATAGAGCCTCGCGTCGTACTACAATGCCAGCTGCCGCCGGTAAAGGACTTCCCGTGGTTTCTCAGCAGCCTCTTCGGAGCCGAGCACGATCCAGCTCTGCGGACTGCTCAAGAGCTTGCTGACCATGAGCTTGTTCAAACCATGGCCGGACTTGTGCGCAACAATATGGCCGAGGATCGGCATGCCCGCGAGTGAGAGATCGCCGATGAGGTCCAATATCTTATGCCGGACGAATTCATCTTTGTGCCGGAGGCCCTCTTTGTTCAGCACCGTCTTTTCGCCGAGAATTACCGCGTTGTCCATGGAACCGCCCATGGCAAGACCGTTCGCCCAGAGCTCCTGCACGTCGCTCATGAAGCCGAACGTGCGTGCGTCCGCTATCTCGCGCAGGAACCCTTCTTCCGAAACCGGGAAGTGGAGGCTCTGTTCTTTGAGCAGGGGATGGTTGAAATCAATGAAGTATGAAATGCTCGGCTTGTCGGAAGGCCAGATGGCGATCTGTTTGTTGCCCTCGCGCACAAAGACCGGATTTGTTACCTTGAGCACCGGCCTGGGTCTTTCCTGCGCCAGGACGCCGGCATCTGCAATAAGTTTGACAAAAGGCGCGGCGCTCCCGTCCATGACCGGGACCTCTTCCGCGTCGATCTCAACGGAGACATTGTCTATGCCGAGCCCCGCAAACGCAGCCAGCAGGTGCTCCACGGTCTTTACGGATGCGCCGTTCTCGCACAGTGTCGTGGCATAGCTCGTGGCCGCGGTATTGGCCGCAACAGCCTTGATCTCGGTTCCTCCGAGGTCCGTACGCTTGAATATAATGCCGGTATCGATAGGCGCAGGCTTGAGCGACATCCTCACCTTCTTGCCTGTATGAAGACCGATGCCTTCACAGTGCATCGCGGCTTTAATTGTTCGTTGGAATCTCAGCATTCACGCATTCCTTTCACTTGACTGACGATAGATTAGCAATACACATGCCACAGACGGTAAATAAAAAGCGTTAAATAAACAGTGCGTTAAGTTTTATATCAGAACGACGGGTGTGGTAAAAATGACCTTTTCGGATCGAATTTGTTGTCAGGATACCACACCCGGCGCTGTTCAATTGTCCGGCAATACTGCGTTCTTTGTCCTGTCCTTCTATAATTAATTTAAAGAGCGTTTCAAAAAATAGCATTCACCAAAAAATACCGGGAGTCTGTTCAAAAATGCTTTCATCTTCCAAAAAATAGACCACGCGTCATGTAAATTCATCTATCAGGCCAGGCTCACGGGAATCCACGAAAACGCCGCACTCGATTATTTCGGCACGAACAGCGGCGCAGCAAAGGGCTTGCCTGCGAGCTTCAATGTCTATTTTTCGGACCCTGTTTTACATTGACATATCATGTCGTCGTGTGCTACATTTTTAAAAAGTATCCCTTGAACCGTCTGCATGCGGAGAGAATATGAATGTGAAGATTGATGAGCTCTATGAGCAGGGCATGAATGCGTTCGACAAGCGGGATTACGAAACCGCCGAGGGCGCATTCGGGCAGATATTGAAGCTAAACCCCAATTTTGCCGACATTCACAACAAAATGGGCATCATCTTCAACCAGACCGACCGGCTGAACAACGCGGTCTCGGCGTTCGAAAAAGCGCTCGAGCTGAATCCCGGCTACACGGAGGCCTCGCTCAACCTCGCGATCACATTTAGTGATCTCGGAAAATATGAAAAATCCCGCGAGGTCTTTGAAAACGCCGCACGGCTTACCCGCACGGCGCCGAAGGCCATAGACCCCTACGTACGGGGCAAGCTCGCGAACGAGCACCTGAGGGTCGGCAACATCTATGCTCAATTGGGTCTCCTGGACGATGCCATAGAAGAATATCGCAAGGCCCTCCGTTTCTCGCCGACCTTTGCGGACATCCTCACCCAGCTCGGTATCGCGCTCAGAGACAAGGGTCTGCACGACGATGCCATCAAGGAATTTAACCGGGCGAAGGAAATAAATCCGCAATATATTCCGGCGCGGCTGCACCTGGGGATCACCTACTATTCGCGCGGGTTCTACGGCCTGGCCGAAGAAGAGTGGAGGGAAGCGCTTCGGTTTGACCCGGCTAACGCTGCAGTGAAGACCTATCTGAATTTTGTAAAACCTCAAAATCCGTGATCGGAGCCGCATCGTTGAATCTCCTTGATATACAGAACCTCACCACGCATTTTTTCACCCGATCAGGCGTCATCAAAGCCGTCGAAAATCTGAGTCTCCAGCTCCAAAAGGGACGCGTGCTCGGCCTCGTCGGTGAGTCAGGCTGCGGAAAGACCGTAACGGCCCTTTCTATACTCAACCTCGTCCCGCCTCCGGGCAGGATCGTATCGGGAAACATCTATTTCGAAGGCCGGGACCTGCGCTCTCTCCCGGCGGAGGAAATGAGAAAGATCCGCGGGTCAAAGATATCCATGATCTTTCAGGAGCCCATGACGGCGCTCAACCCCGTCTTTACCGTGGGAAACCAGATCGCAGAGGTGCTCACGACACACCTCTCCGTTACAAAACATGAGGCCCTCGATGCCGCGGTCCAGCTGCTTCGCTCCGTGGGCATTCCCTCCCCGGAGAAGCGCGTGCACGAGTACCCCCACCAGCTCTCGGGCGGCATGCGCCAGCGCGTGATGATCGCCATGGCAATTGCGTGCAAGCCGTCCCTCATTCTTGCGGACGAACCCACGACCGCCCTTGACGTCACGATCCAGGCGCACATTCTGGAGCTCCTGGGCCGGATACAGGCGGAGATGGGAATGGCCATGGTCCTTGTCACGCACGACCTCGGCCTTATCGCCGAGCGGGCTCATGAGGTGGCGGTGATGTACGCGGGGCGGGTCGTTGAGCAGGCGGATACCGCGGAGCTTTTCGCGAATCCCCTGCACCCCTACACGAGGGGGCTCATGGCCTCGATCCCCAGGCCGGGCGAGGCCAGACGGACAAGGCTGAAGACGATTCCGGGAAGCGTGCCGAGGCTGCATGATCTGCCTCCCGGCTGTACGTTCGCTCCCCGCTGCGACATCAAAACAGGCGAGTGTGAGGTTGAGCCGACGCTCAGAGAAATAAAGCCCGGCCATCTGGTAAGGTGCTGGGAAGCGAAGTGACAGGCCGAAGGTCGATGGACGAGGGATGAGGGACGAAAAAACTTGAGGTCGGTTATTGCTCTATGAACGATACGCTTCTTCAGATCGAAAGCCTCTACAAAAGCTTCCCGGTCAAAGCCGGACTCGGCAAGACCGTTGAGGCAAAGGCGGTTGACGGCGTAAGCCTGACCGTGGCCCGGGGAGAGGTCGTGGGGCTGGTGGGCGAGAGCGGATGCGGGAAATCAACGCTCGGGAGGCTTGCCCTCGGCCTGCTGCCGCCCACGTCGGGAATGGTATCTTTCAGAGACCGGGATCTGAATGCCCTCGGCAAGAAAGAGCTGAGGGCCCTTCGCAAGGACATGCAGATCATCTTTCAGGATCCCTTTGCCTCGCTCAACCCGCGGATGCGGATCCAGGACATCATCACCGAGCCGCTGGTGATCCACCGGATCGCCGAAGGGAGCGGACTAAAAGAACAGGGGGCGGCCCTGCTCGCCAAAGTGGGACTTTCAGCGGACGCCCTGAGCCGCTATCCGCATGAATTCTCCGGCGGCCAGCGCCAGAGGATCGGCATAGCGCGCGCGCTCGCAAGCAAGCCGTCGTTCATCGTTGCCGATGAACCCGTCTCGGCGCTCGACGTCTCTGTTCAGGCGCAGATCGTGAACCTTCTGGGGGAGTTACAGAAAGGCATGGGTCTGTCGTTTCTGTTCATTGCCCACGATCTGAACCTTGTCCGGTATTTTTCCGATCGCGTGGCTGTCATGTACCTCGGGATCATCGTCGAGATAGCGCCGGCCGAGGAGATCTACAAAAATCCCTCGCATCCCTACACCGAAGCCCTGCTCGCGGATATTCCTGTCCCCGACCCGACGGTTAAAAAGAAGCACATCCTGCTGAAAGGCGATATTCCGAGCCCGACGCAGATACCGGCCGGCTGCAGATTCCATACCCGTTGCATTTACCGCTTTGAGCCGTGTGACAAGGTCGTGCCGCGCGCAACCGATCTCGGCAACGGCCATTTTGTAAACTGCCATCTGCGGGGATAATCTTCTTTTTGCCAAAACCGCATCTTATCTGAAGGGAACCATGCAAGAGAATAAAATGAAACCACACCCTGCACTCGCGGTTCCACTCGTAAACGCTGGGCGCAGGCAAAACTTAACCACAGAGCACACTGAGGAAAAATATTTTAAATATTCAAAAAACTCTGTGAACTCTGTGGTTAGGACCAAGATGAAGAACTGAGGAACCTGAGGAGGACGCTGTTCTCTAACTGAAATTACTGATCGCGCCTGGCAGGATATATATCCGAACGTAAACTAAGCCTGTCGAGATTAAATGCCCCGCTCGTATGCAAATGAGGAAGTATCCCGACCCCTTTGACCTCTCCCCTCATTTCCCGCTGCAGCAGATTGAAAAAAACATCCGCGATCTTACTGTCAAACTGCGTTCCGGCGCCATTCTTTACTTCTCGAAATGCTTCCACCAGTGAAAGCTTTCCCCGGTACGGCCGGTCCGTCGTCATGGCATCAAAGGCATCGGCAAGCGCCAGGACCTTGACCCCGTCGCTCAGTTCCGTCCCCGCGAGCGAGTCGGGATAACCGCTGCCGTCCATTCGCTCATGATGGTGCTTTACGAAATCCGCGATGTTCGCCCAGGGGAACTTGATCTTCGTCAGGATGTCATACGAGATCTGAGAATGTTTTTTTATCTCGTTTCGCTCAAGGGCCGTCAGCTTTTCTCCCTTGTTGAGCACGCTCCGGTCGATGATGATCTTGCCGATATCGTGGAGAAGGCCCGCGACATAAATGGCCTCGACCTCTTTTCCCTTCCACCCGAGCTCCCGTGCGATCGCCACGGCGTAGCTTGCCACCCGGAAGGAGTGGTTTTTTGTATATTCATCTTTGGCGTCGATCGCGGCGGCAAATGCCTGGATGGTCTCCTCGTAAATCCGCCGCATGTCCTCGTACAATCTCTTGTTCTCGCGTACCTTGCTCGTAAGCTCCGCAAACAGGCTCGAATTATGTAATGTCACCGCGAGCTGATGCGCGATCACCTTGAGCATGTCCTTTTCGCTCCGGAGGTACGACGTCCGCGATAATCTCTTGCCGAGACTGATCGCGCCCACAAACTCATTTTTTGCATAGAGCGGGATAAAGGTCTTTGTTTGAAACCGTGCAAACAGGTCTTGACAGGTGTTATAGAGCGACGTCTTTCTCAGCGCATGAATATCATACGGTTCGTTCATCGCGAACGTTTTTATCTGGTTTGCCTGGAAGGAGAACGATGCTTCACGGATCTCCCGGAGGCCTTTCGAGGTAAGGAGGTCGAGGCTGCGGCTCTTTGAGTTATAGAGAAGCAGCGCCGCCTTCGGCACGGAAAACATGCCCGTCACGACATACAGGGCGGTCTTCATCCTCTCGTTGAACCCTTTGGAGGATGTCACCTCCTGCCCGAGGTCAACGAGCGCTGCAAGATTAAAAATCAGCCGTTTGAGGTCCAGCATTCTCTTCATTTCGACCCTTTTTTGTAACTACTCAGGCGCTCAGGTCAGCCGTGAGCGATAGGCGCTGTACGCGTGCAGGGTAAAAAATGCTTTACCAATGTAAGCGCTATGGACAAAAACTCCGACCCTCTCGAATTTCACGGACTTATAGCACGCTAAGCGACTGAGCGAACGGCTGACCTGAGCAGTTAACCATTCTCATTCAAAAAACTGAGGGCGTCCCGTTCGTCCTTAAAGACCCTTACGTGTTTTGTAATGCCCAGCATCTCAAAGACGTCTTGATGGACCTTTTTCATATTGGTAAAACAGAGCTGCCCTTCGTTCTCAATGGTCCTTTGGACGATACCGATGAAAACGGAGGCCCCGATGCTGTTTATATACTGCATATCCGAAAAGTTTACAACAAGTTTTTTGAGCCCATGGTCGAGGACCTGCTCGCTTGCCTGTTCGAGGCTCACGGCCCCGAGGTCGTTGACATATCCCTTCGGGGCCATGACCACGACATCCTGATCCGTCTTGAAAGAAAGAGAAAAATTACTCACCGTTTGCCCCGCCCTCCTTATAAACACCAGCCGTTTCCGTTTTCGGAAGGTTCTTCACCAGGATCACTTTTGTCCCGCGGCCGGTCTTTTCGAATCGTACGGAATCCGTAAAACGCTTCATGAGTTTTACGCCCCATCCCCTCCCGAAATCTTCCCTGAGTTTCTTCCCGATGAAGGGTTCCCCCGTCTCCTGTACCACGAATTCCCGTCCGGAGCTTTCAATCGAAACCTCCATGCGGTCTTCCGCAACGTCAAAGCTCAAATAGATCTTCTTCTCCCCCCCCTTGCTGTGCTCAAGGGCATTGATACAGGCCTCGATGACCGCTATCTGAAGCTGGCCGATCGCTTCTTCATGGATCCGCAGGTTCTTGCCGATCTGTTCGAGACACCGCGCGGCTACAAGCTCCGCCTCTCTGGTCATCGGCAGGACCATTTCGAACGCCGTCCTTCTCTCGGTCGTCTCTCCCGACTGCTGTTCAAGGAACCCCTTCTCGATGTCATACGGGGCCATCCCGAGGATCACTCTCATGTACAGGCAGTTGATAAAATCCGTTACCACCTTGTCCTCGGACGCCCTGAAAACCCCGAACTCGCCCTGGATGAAACCCGTGCGGTGAAGGGCGCGAACGATCGCCTCGGCATGCATACCGCCCGCGGGAAAGGCCTCGGTGATTTTCTCCTGGGTCAATGACTCCCGGGTATGGAACATCTTGTACGTTATTTCGACAACGTTTCTCCTCAGGCCCATATCGGGAAAAAAGTTCTTCAGGACCGATGACCAATAGAGATACATATTCCCGTTCGTGATTTCCTGGAGGTAGGCAAGCCAGAACTCTTTTTCTTCGCGGCTTTTCTTGAGTCCCGCGGCCGTCGCCAGGCACCGCAGGTAGAACGGATTTCCCCCCAGATGCTGAACAACCGCGTCCGGCACGGCATTCACGGATATCCCGAATGCGCGGAGCAGCGAGAGAAACTGCTGAGCGGCATCCTCGGACCCGAGCGGAGGAACCGTTACCCGCGAGAGACCTCCTGAGACGGGCATCTCCTCGATCTCGGCCTCATTTCCCGTGATCACGTGCAGCGCCCCTTTGAACGAGAGCGGGACCTCGAACAGCGAGACCAGTTGAGGGTCAACGGCGCCGCTGATATGGAGATTTTTCAGCTTTTGAAACTCGTCTATCAGGACCACCGCGGGATTTCCGCTCGAGAGGCTTGATTGGTGCGGCGCGCCGAGCGCGACACGGAGTGAATCGACGGGCTTGCCGGAGTTCCGGGCATATCGGTCAAGGATATCGCGCGCCCACGCGGCCCTGCTTCCTTCCACGAGCGAAGACAGCCCTTCGATCGATAATCCGTCGAGATGTAAAAGGGCCTGCTCCTTTTTTTCAAAAGCGAGTCTCTGGCAGATGTAACGCGTTACATAGTCCCTCGAAAAATCTTCCGCGGAAAGGAGCGCGTTATTGACCGAGTAGTAGAAAGGGACCACCCGGTCCTGTTTCCAGAACAGATGGCTGAAGAACTGTTTAAGGAGTTCCGTCTTGCCGACGCCCCTGGTGCCCGACAGAAAGACGCTCTGTCCGGCGCCCTGTTCAGCCTGGAGGGCCCGGCGGTACAGGTCAGACAGCTCTTCCCCTCTGCCGAAAAAATCTTTTTCGTTGAGCGTACCGAATGACATGCTAGGAGAACTCCTCGATCCTGTTCTTCCCTCTCTTTTTCGCAAGGTAGAGCGCCTTGTCGACATGCTCAAGGAGCAGCTCGGCCGTTCCCCCGTGCTCGGGATAGCACACCATCCCGATGCTCAGGGTAATGGCAACCGGCGGCGCATCCGGCATGCTGTTTGTGGGCAGGACGATCTTCGCCACATCGGTCCGCAGCCGTTCGGCGATATGGATCGCCAGCGCCTTGTCCGTTTCGGGCAGGATCACCATGAATTCATCGCCCCCGTACCGGGCCACGATATCAATTGACCGCACGGAATTTAATATGATATCGGAGATGACCTTAAGCGCCTTGTCGCCGATGCGGTGCCCGAAGGTGTCATTATAATATTTAAAACCGTCTATATCGAGCATCAAAAGGGACAGGTTGCGGCCATGCCTCCCGGAACGAGAGACCTCTTCCTCCAGCCTCTCGTGAAAGTATCTTCGATTGAGCAAACCGGTGAGAGAATCCGTTATCGACAGCTTTTTAAGCTTCTCCGTCTGACTGTACAGAACATTTCTCTCCATAACAATGGCGGCATGGGTTGCAAAGGATTGAATGAGCTTCAGGTCCTCTTCATCAAAAACCTCTCCGGATATCTTGTCCGACAGGTTAAGCACGCCGATAACGCGTTCTTCTATCTTGAGCGGCACGCTGACACAGGACAATGTCTTATAGTGAAGCCGGTTCTTTTGCTTGATCCTCGGGTCGATCTCGACATTTTCGACGAGGAACGGTTCCCCGAGTTCCGCTACCCTTCCGGCTATCCCCTCGCCCTTTCGAATTCTCAGTTTTTCCGTTCTGCCGTTGGTCATGCCCTTCTTCGCCTCAAGGAGCAGCCCGTTGGTCTCATAGTCGATAAGCATGAGAGAGCCCTGTTCGGCCTTGAGCAGCTCGGCGGATTTTTCAAGGATCGTCTTGAGCAGCGTCTCATAATCCAGGATCGAGGTTATTGACTGTGTCAGCTCCGAAACAGCGGCGAACCGGTCGAATTTATCGTAGAGGTCCCGATGCAGCCGCTGGTTCTCTATGGAAAGCGCCGTCTGCTTGCAGAACGCGGTGACAACAGAGATATCGCTCTCTTTGAGCACATTGTCAAAGATTCCGAGGATGCTCTCCACCTTTTTGTTGACCATGATGGGAAATAAATAAAAGGTCTTGACGCCGGCCGGGAAATCCGGCCGGGAGGCGAGAACAGCTTCCGAAGAGGCAATGAACGGTTTGCCCCTGTTGAACTCTGCAACAATGTTGTCCTGCTCGCTGATCGTGAACAGCTCCGTTGCGACGCCGTTCTTCTTCAGGCTGTAATGGTGTGTATAGACCCCCCGCAGTTTGTCGAGCGAAAGGATGGTGATCGAGTGAACATCAAGCAGCGAGAGCAGATTGGCCGCCATGTGTTCGTAGGAAGTCTCTAATTCGTCCTGGGCATCAACGCCCCATCTGCCGATAAGGTTTTTCAGGCTGTCTATCTTCTGTTGCAGGGTAATGGTTTCCTGGGTGTTTTTCAGGAGCTGACTGAACGAGCTGTCCACGAGGCTGCAGGCATTCTTTGCCTGCCGGACGTTCGTAAAACTGAGCGGGGCTGTTACTGAAAGATCTTGCATCTCGGAGGCGCTCAGGTAACTGGTGAATTCTCGAAAATCCTGGTAGTTGGCGAAGGACCCCTGCCCCAGAATGGCCGCCTTCTCGTTCATATATTCAATGGGCAGGGCGAAACTCACGATCTTCGCATAACATTTGAAAATTTTCGGCTTTCCCTGCTGAATGACGTCCGTCAGCGGGGCGCGGCAGTACGTTTCGCATTGTGATTTAAAATACGGAGATGAGAGCAGGCCCCGGCACGGCGGGTTCCGTTCTGCCGTGGAAAAGATGGCCCCCCCCTCTCCGGAATAAAGGCTGAGCGTGAACCCGGTCGTGTCGGAAAGGGCCGTTAACTGACCCTTCCATTTCTCCCTCGAGAAAAGGTCTCGCAGATAGCCTGCCTTGTTTGCGTTAAGCACAATCCCTCTTGCCTTGCGTAGAGATATATCGTCGGACTGGAATGGAGCCGAATGTGCACCCATGATTCCTTAGTTGTTCAAAAAATACAGGCTGGGTAAAAGCGGGGAAATCAGCGTCCGGATCAACTCTGATCATCGAGGGCCTTTAAAACGCTGCCCGCCCAATCCACGCTCCTGCCGTCATGCCTGCCATGCGTTGTTTATCGTGGACCCGGCAAGAGGATATGAATTCAACAGACTGCTGATTACGGCACGAAATTATCACAAAATGCACAATGCGTCAAGCGGATTCCTCGGCAACAAGAGTGCTCATAATAATTATGCTGAAGCATCGGCAGACTATTAGCCGGAATAAGAATATGCAATCAGAGTGCCAGAAAATTTTCCTCAATCTAATAATGAGTTGAAAAACAGGGGGGAAGCTGCGTCATGATAGTGGGGTGAAATCACCCCGTATTGGAGTAGAATCCCTCCATTTGTGACGTTAATTCATGTCATAATCACGGTACAACATAAAAGGACAGAGCGGGAAAGAATGCAGGAGGTTATTCAAGGAGAGACCAACCTGTTGTATTTATTCGCATACCGGTGCCGGGCCGCGCTCTGGGTACGGATTGACCTTCGGGGACGACCGCACGGGCATCAGCGCTCCTGACTCGCTGTTGCATACGATTCTACGGCGCCGAGCTTCCATGTGTAAACCCGGCCGCAGGCCTCGCACGATGCCCCCGCGAGCGACTCTTTGCAGAGAGGACAGTAAATGATGTAGTGTTGGGAGAGCAGATGGTC
>Ga0209342_10001236_pt1 | contig 28777 bp, 26 predicted proteins | sample RifCSP16_2_FD_184023 | JGI IMG/M metagenome (GOLD analysis project Ga0209342, IMG submission 184023) | Soil microbial communities from Rifle, Colorado - Rifle CSP2_sed 16_2 (SPAdes) (version 2) | ecosystem: Environmental > Terrestrial > Deep subsurface > Rock core/Sediment | place: Rifle...
CGCCTTGGCGGAAGCCAGCGGCGGAGACAAATGGGCGGTCCATGTCTACGTCAATCCGCTGGTGCGGTTCATCTGGACCGGCGGCGTCATTATTCTGTCCGGTCTTTTCCTTTCCCTCAGCGGTCGCCGGCGCGCGCGCGGCAATGAGACAACAGAGGCCGCAGCCCAGCCTGCTAAATGATTTTCATGATTTTTTTGCCACCGATGGACACAGATAAACACAGATTGCCTTCGCGGGAACATGCCTTTTCTCCTTTTTTTAATCTGCGTTCATCTGCGTTCATCTGCGGTTCCATTTTTTTATCGATCTTTTTCATCACTGTGCCGGCATTCGCCGCGCCGGTCACGGAAGACCCGCTGGAGCGGCAGGTGCTCGACATCGCCAAGGACCTGCGCTGCGCGGTCTGCCAGAACCAGCCGATTTCCGAATCCAACGCCGATCTGGCGCGCGACATGCGCAATATAGTGCGTGAACAGATTCAGGCCGGGAAGTCGCGCGAGGAGATCATCAACTATTTTGTCGAGCGCTACGGCGACTACGTGCTGTTGAATCCGCCCACGCGCGGGCCGGGGGCGGTCGTCTGGCTGGCGCCGCTGGCCCTGCTGCTGGTGGTCGGTATATCCGGCTTTGTCTTTTTGCGCCATCGGCTGAAACCTTCCCTGCCGCCCGTGCCAAAACTTTCCAGTGAAGACACCGCGCGCGTGCGCGCCGCGCGCAAACAAAACCGCGCATGATCTGGCTCGCCATCATCGCCCTGCTGATCGCGGCCGTGACGGTATGGTATATGGCCCGCCCATTGGCGCATGCCGGGCTTGCGGATGACCGTGAGCGAAAGCATCAGTTGGAGCTCTTGCGCGGACGTCTGCTGACCCAGCTGAATGAACTTGATCTCGAAGAGGCCGATAAAAATATTGATACCTCTGTGCTGACCGACGAGCGCAGCCGCCTGGAGGCGGAACTTGCGCGGGTATTGCGTGAATTGAAAGCGCTCACGGGCAAGCGGGAAAAGAAAAAGGAAAAACGCGAGTCGCGCCGCGGTTGGGTTGTCGCGCTGGTGATATTAGGCATTACGCTGCCGCTCTCCGCGGCCGGTCTTTACGTACTGCATCAGCGCTCGACCCTGGCCTATCTGTCCAATCCGCAGGCGCCAGCCGATAGCTCCGTGCCACCCATGGTGATGGAAATGGTCGCGCGCCTGGAAAAGCGTCTGGCCGAGCAGCCGGACGACGCCGCCGGTTGGCACCGTCTGGGTCGCGCCTATGCCGTGCTGGGCCGGGGGGAGGCCGCCAGCGCGGCCTATGCGCGTGCCTACCAGCTGACGCCCGATGATCCGCAAGTGGTGGCGGAGTACGCCGCGTTTCTCTACGAAGGCGACCCGCAGAATACCGGCGGACAGGTGTTCGGCCTTTTCAGTCATTTGCTCAAGCTCGATCCGGAGAACCGCGATGCCTTGTGGTTTCTCGGTTTCGCGGCCTATCAGAAGGGCGACCACAAACAGGCCCTCGGATACTGGGACCGACTGCTGAAGGCCTTGCCGACCGACAGCCCGGAAGCTGAACACCTGCGCGCCATCACCGCCCAGACGCGCCAGAACCTCACCAGAAAATAACGTTTGTCCGGGTGGCCGGGCGCTTGGCTTTACAGCCTTTACGGGGCTAAGGTATAAAATAGGTCGTTGCCACCACCGGCATGACCCGCTTGCCACATTCCCGTCATCTGATAGCGCTTTTATTGATCGCCGGCGTGTTCCTTGCGGAACCGGCCCAGGCGGGGATATACACCTTTACCGACGCCCACGGTGTCATGCACTACACCAATGTTCCGTCCAGTCCACGCTATGCGGACATGAAGCGCGTGGCCTACATGCCTGAACCCGCGTCCCCTCGGGCGCGCCCGATCGATCCGAAACGCTTCAGTCCGTTGGTCGAGAAGGCGGCGCGTGAGCATCGGATCGATCAGGCGCTGCTGCACGCCGTGATCGCCGTGGAGTCGGGTTACGACCCCAATGCTGTTTCGCGCAAGGGCGCCGTGGGCCTGATGCAGCTGATGCCGCAAACCGCGCGGCGCTACGGTATCAAAAATATGTACGACCCGGCCCAGAACATAGGGGGCGGGACGCGCTATCTGCGCGATCTCATCAAAAAGTATGACAGCGATTTAAGCCTGGCCCTGGCGGCTTACAACGCCGGCGAAGACGCCGTTGCTCAACATGGCAACCGCATCCCGCCTTACCGGGAAACCTTGATGTACGTGCCGAAGGTAATGGATGCTTATCGGCGTTATAAGCCCGCTGACAGGAATAAAAACTGACAACGCACCCAATCAGGAAATCTGCTTGATCAGCGGAAGCAGTTTTTTATCCCACGCTTCCGGCGTGATGGGGCCGATCTGCTTGTAACGGATGACACCCTGTTTGTCGATGATGAAGGTTTCCGGCACGCCGTAGACCCCGAGATCGATCCCGAGCCGGCCGTCGTTATCCGCGAGACTCAGTTCATACGGATTGCCCAGGCTCCCGAGCCAGCCGAGCGCATCCTCGCGCTTGTCCTTGTAATTGAGGCCGATGATGGACACGGTCTTGTTGCGCGCGAGTTCGTTGAGAAACGGGTGTTCCTGACGACAGGCGACGCACCACGAGGCCCAGACATTTAGCAGATACACGCGCCCGCGCAGCTCGTCGCGACTAACCCGGCGCGCCGGGTCGGCGACCGTGGCCAGCGAGAAGGCTGGCAGGGATTTTCCGATCAGCGGCGAGGGAATCTTGCGCGGGTCGAGCGAAAGTCCATTCCAAAGAAGTACACCCAATAGAACCATAAGACCAATTGGTATTAGAAATATTGTTATAGAAGATTTTGTTTTCTCGGCCACTAATTCACTTTTCTGAATTGGTGGGAGCAGAGCTATAGCAATTAGACCAACTAAGGGACTAAGAACAATTGATAGAAGTGTATAACCAACAGTCGATCGTCCTTTAGAGCGCGCAACTATTCCTGCAAGAATCGATAAGCTAAGCCACAGGATGAATACAGAAATGTAGGCGAACATAACTTGTAGAGTTTATGGTTTCTTCGTTTCGTTGCCCGGCATGAACGTGCCGCCTTTCAAAGCCTTGGCCGCTTCCGGCGGCATGTATTTTTCATCGTGCTTGGCGAGCACTTCGCTGGCGGTGAAGGTATTGCCGTTCTGTAGTCGTCCCTGCGCCACCACGCCCTGACCTTCGCGGAACAGATCCGGCAGGATGCCTTCGTAATGTACCGGCAGTTTCTTGTTGAGATCGGTGACGACAAAATCAACCTTCAGTCCGTCGGGCGAACGCTTCACCGATCCTTGCTCCACCAATCCGCCGATGCGAATGGTCTTGCCGGCGGCAATGGCGACCTTGCCTTCCAGCACTTCCGTCGGCGAGTAAAAGAACACCAGATTGCTGCGGAAGGCGTTCAGCACGAAAAGCCCGGCGACGGTGAGTCCGATGACACCGGAAACAATAATGGCCAGACGCTTATGTCTTGTCTTCATCGGGTTTGTTCCTTGAGGCGCAGAAATTCACGCAGCAGGCGCCGGACCGTTTTCCGGCGCCGCAGCGGCAGATACAGGTTCAGGATCAGGATCAGCGCGGCGAGGCCGTAGGAACCCCACACGTACTGGCTGTAGCCGCCCATGGCGAAGAATTCCGTCCAGTTCATGGTTTGGTGGACTCCAGCATGTCGGCCACCCACGTGGTGTGGCGTTCGCGCTCCAGGATCTCGTTGCGCATGCGCAGCAGCGCCACGACGACAAAATAGATTGTAAAGGCGAATGCCATCAGCAGCAGGGGGGCGAGCATGCTCGGGTGAATCGAGGGCGTGCCGATCTTGCTCACCGACGCCGGCTGGTGCAGCGTATTCCACCACTCCACGGAAAAGTGAATGACGGGGATATTGACCACGCCGACCAGCGCCAGAATCGCCGCGGCACGCGCCGCGCGCCGGGGGTCATCGATACTGGCCTGCAGCGCCATGTAGCCTATGTACAGGAAAAACAGGATAAGTTCCGAGGTCAGGCGCGCGTCCCAGGCCCACCAGGTACCCCACATCGGCTTGCCCCACAGCGAGCCGGTGGCGAGCGCGAGAAACGTGAACGAGGCGCCGATCGGCGCGCAGCTGTTGGCGAAGATTTCCGCGAGCTTGATGTTCCACACCAGCGCCACCGCGCCCGCACCGGCCATGAGCATGTAAATGAACATGGACATCCATGCGGCCGGCACGTGGATGAACATGATGCGGTAGCTTTCTCCCTGCTGGTAATCCGCCGGGGCGACGAACAGGCCCAGGTAGAGGCCCGCCAGCAGCAACACCGCGGTGAGGGCGGCGATCCATGGGATCAGTTGCCCGGCCAGGGAGTAGAAGAATTTGGGTGAGGCGTATTTGTGCATGAACACTCTAAACCCCCTCTCCCTTGAGGGAGAGGGCGGGGGTGAGGGTGAGGAGCGAACAACAACAGGACGTTTCGCCCCTCACCCTACCTTGTTCTCGCCCGGGGTGCACAAAATCATGTGCACCCGCTCGGCGGGGGAAAGGTCCACTGGACCTTTTCCTCTTTCCACCTCGCCCCCGGAGGGGGGAGGGAGTATTGAGATGGGTTGCCCTCATTTTTTCAATGCATCAGTCCAAAGAAACGCGCAGTGCCGCCGCCGTGGCCCAGGGTAACAAAGTCAGGGCCAAGGCGAGAAAGGCTCCCAGCAGGGAAAAATGCGCTTCGGTATCGATGCCGGCAATGACACCTGCCACGCTGCCGGCGCCGAAAATCAGGATCGGAGTATACAACGGCAATACCAGCAGTGAAACCAGCACACCGCCGCCGCGCAACCCGAGCGTCAGCGCCGCGCCGACCGCGCCGAGCAGACTCAGGATCGGCGTGCCCAGCAGCAGCGAGAGAGCGAGCGTGGCGATGGCGGTTTCCGGCAGATGCATCTGCACCGCCAGCAGCGGGGAGATCAGCACCAGCGGCAGACCGGTGAGCGCCCAGTGAGCCGCGATCTTGGTCAGGACCAGTAACGCCAGCGGATAAGGCGCCAGTGCCATCTGTTCCAGGGTGCCGTCGGCATAATCGTTGGCGAAGAGCCGGTTGAGCGAGAGCATGGTCGCGAGCAGTGCCGCGACCCAGATCACGCCGGGAGCGATGGTGCGTAGCACGACCGGTTCCGGCCCAAGGCCGAGCGGGAAAAGACTCACCACGATGACGAAAAAAACCAGCGGCGTGAGTATGTCCGTGCTGCGGCGCATGGCAACCGTCAGGTCGCGCCAGAACAGACGGGCGATGGCTTTCAATAGTTTCGGCACGCTAGTTGATCCGGATGTGCAATGTAGTCTTGGTTTCGACGTTGATATCCTGATGAGACGTGATAATGATCAAACCGCCCTGGGCAAGGTGTTCCATCAGAATGGTCGTCATCAGGGACGCTGAATCCACGTCGAGTCCGCTCAAGGGTTCGTCCAGAATCCACAGCGGCTTGTGTTCAGCTACCAGACGCGCGAGCGCGAGCCTGCGTTTCTGGCCCTGTGACAGAATTTTGGCAGGGAAGTGGTGATACGCCGCCAAACCGAGCCGTTCCAATGTCTTCCCGATTTGTGCGATATCTGCACTTCCACTCAGGGAGACGGCGACACTCAGATTCTCTGCCGGAGTGAGGTCGCCCTGGATGCCGTTGCCGTGGCCGACATAGGCCAGCTGGGCATGAAAATCATCGCCGAGTTTGTGAATAGCGGTGCCGTGCCAGCGGACCTCGCCGGCGTGGGCGCGCGTCAGGCCGCAGAGCGTGCGCAGCAGGGTGGTCTTGCCGCTGCCGTTGGCGCCGGTTACGTGCAACAGTTCTCCCGGCTCGAGGGAGAACGACAGGTGACTGAACAGGGGCCGGTCGCCGCGGACACACTCCAGATCGACTGCTTCCAGCAAGAACAACCTCCTCCAGTCAGGCATGAAGATACATCAGTCTTTGAAGTTGGTGCCCCAGGCCGGAGTTGAACCGGCGACCTGCCGCTTAGGAGGCGGCCGCTCTATCCACTGAGCTACCGGGGCCCGCCGCTATTCTAGCAGCAGGACGGGACAAAACCGCCCGACGGGAATGCCGGACCATAAATGAAAATGGCCGGTATTTCCGGCCATTCGCGGGATTGGTGGAGCGGAAGGGGATCGAACCCTCGACCTCTGCATTGCGAACGCAGCGCTCTCCCAGCTGAGCTACCGCCCCCAAAAAACGACGAGACACAAAAACATGTCCTCAACAGAGGAGTTTAACGAATCAGGGCGGCGATTCTAAACGCAGGATCGTCCTGAAACAAGACAACCTGCTGGAATATTGTTGTTTATGGTTTGTTTCGCAAGGCTGTGCTCGACGTGCCAAGCCTCGCAGCGCTTTCTGCGATTACTTCCTGTATTGAAGGAAGGGATTGGTAGTGCAGCCGCTTTATCTCTCTTCGTTCGCGGCTTACCGAATCCAGGATGAGCCCACAGGTCAGGCCGATTCCTGCCAATACCATCAGGCCGGTGGCAAGTATGGCGGTAGGTACGCGAGGGACGAGACCGGTTTCGAGGTATTCGATAGCGACTGGAATTCCCAAGGCTAGCGAGGTAAGCACGAGTAGACCCGAGAGGTAACAGAAAAAGCGGAATGGATGAAATTCCTTGTACAGCAGCATGATGGTTCCCAGGATACGTATCCCGTCGCGCACGGTGTTAAGCTTGCTTGTCGTGCTTTCTTGCCGCTCGAAGTAAGGACACTCTATCTCGGCATAGGGCAGGCGCAGGTCCAGCGTATGAATGGTGAGCATTGCCTCAATTTCAAATCCGCTTGCAAGCGCTGGGAAAGACTTGACCAGTCGACGCGACATCACCCGGTAACCGGAAAGAATGTCGTGAAACCGGCTCCTGAAAAGCTTGCTGACCGTGGCAGTCAGAAAGCGATTGCCAAAAAGATGGCCGAAGCGATAGCTTCGAGAGTTCCTTTCATGCGCGCGGATCCCGACCACCATGTCGAGATTCTCCTTTAGCAGGAGTTCAATCATCCGCGGGGCGATGCCCGCATCGTAGGTGCCGTCCCCATCTGCCAGCACGTAAATATTGGCTTCAACATCAGCGAACATGCGGCGTACGACATGCCCTTTTCCTTGCATGGGCTCATGACGAACAATGGCTCCCGCTGCCGAGGCATTGGCAACCGTATCGTCGGTAGAGTTGTTGTCGTAAACATAGATATCGGCTTGTGGCAGCGCCGCACGGAAGGTCTTGATTACCTGGGCGATGACGGGGCCTTCGTTGTGGCATGGCAATAACACCGCTGTTTTCAGCGACACAGACCGGCTTATATTCTGGTTTCCCGGTTGCACGATTCAGACTGCTCCTGCGTGAGCAGACCGCTTTTCCAGAATCCATCTGGTCGCCAAGACGATGGGCAACATGGACATGATATACAGGAACGGGCGCATGGGAATCGCATATCGCGGCAGCGGGAAGCTGATCATCATGATCGCCGCATGATACAACAAAAGAATTGAGATGGCGCGCGTAACGAAGAGCGCTTCTTGCGAGAGCCCGGACCAGCGTGGAGGCAGCCATGCGATACAGATTCCTCCTGCCATCAAGGCGACGAGGAACCAGTGGATGGCGTGCATCAGCGCATGGGATGCCTTGAACTGTGGTAAATATCGATAAGGCGTGCTGAGCACAGGATATACAAAAACGTCACCCGGCCCTTCGATGTTGCTCCATGACCATAAGGTCAGTGGTTTACCGAGGATATACCAGTGCAGTTGCTCGGCCGGAGCCTCTCTGAATTCGTTGCTGATTTCAGTGAGCACGGAAGATAAATCTTTGGAGGTTTTCTCGAACCGGGGATCGAAGCGGTATGGGTAACCGTAGGATTGCGGATCCTTCTGGTACATCATATCGACATACACCCCCGTGCGTAGTGCCGCCAGCATCAGCGTGTTATCGCCGGGAGTACCCAAGGTACTGATATTTCTTGCTACCCACGGCCCATACAGAACACTGAAACCCAGAACAACAGCGGCAACCTTTTTCCATCCTACATTCCGGTCCCAACTATAAAAAAGAAAAATCACTAACGGTCCGATGAAATAGAGCAGCATGGGGTGTGTCAACGCGGATGCCCCGAGCGCCAGCCCTGCAAACACGGGCATTACGATGCCGGGCTTTTCCGCCGATTTAACTATGAAGAGGATTGTCAATACGACGAAGAAACAGAAGAGCGTCTCGCTCAGGAGATATATGTTCATCGTGACCAGATGCGGGCTGATGGCCGTCAGGGCCGACGCCGTGAGGGCCAGCGGCATCGGCAGGATACGGCGGGAAATCAAGAAAACCAGCAGCACAGTGAGCGTGCTTATCACAGCCTGGACCCGTGTAATCGCGGCAATATTGGCGGCGGAAGGCTGCTTGTCCAGAAACAGCGCGATAAACAGGGGGTAAAGCGGCGCGCGTTTCGCGTCCGGCACCGGATTCGCCTGTCCGTTTGCCGTGAACGTATCAGAGCGCGAGTAGACGCCATAGTTTTTCAGATTATGTGCGTACAGGACATACTCGCGCGCATCGGCGCGTACCGGCGTGTCCACCACGCTGTTGACGACCGACTGCATGCGCAGATCGAAGGCCACCAGCAGGATCGCCAGGAGCACATAGACGTGGCGTGGAATATGGATCTTTGAGCCTAGAAGCTGTTTTACGCCGCCGAGGAGATTCTGCATAAGGTTCTTATGTTGGGTGTATCCGGCTGTCCGTGACCTGAGTATAGGATGGCTTGCGTCTATCCGGATTTACGAAAGAGTCCGATGTAAAACAGGGGCAATGCAAACGGGCCGAGCCGCGGCGCATATCGGTGCGTCAGCAGGGTATAGCCGGCGTCCCGATAATACCGCACCAGTTCGTGCGCGGGATGATAATGATCGGCGGGTTTGGTTTTGCCGAGGATGGCGCGTCCCAATAGATATAGCCAGTTCTCGGTAGGCAGGCTGACGAGCAGCAAGCCGTTTGGCTTGAGGCGGCTATCGAGGAAGCGGCGCGGCACAGATTTGTCGGCAAAATGCTCCAGCACATCCATGGTTACGACCAGGTCATACATCTCTGTGTTGTTCCATTCTGAAATATCTTTTTCGACAAGACGAACATTCTTCAGCTGGTAATGTGCCGCCACGCGCCGGGCGTCATTCAGGTCCCGATCCACGACCGAGACGTCCGCGAAGCGTTGCGCGAGCGCGGGGAGAAAGGCCCCGCTGCCGCCGCCAAAATCGAGTACTTTCGATCCGGCCGGCACGTCGCCGAGCAAGCGATAGCCAACCTCCAGGCGTTGCCAGAAGATACCCCGTGCGACGGGATTCGGATGCGCGTACATGTTGCGCTCGTGTTGCGCGTCGGTAAGCCGCACCAGGTCCGCGGGAGGTATCTTGATAAACATGATCTTTTCAGGCAGTGGCGGTGGAATGGATCATCGCCAGATCCAGGTAGGCACCGCGCGTGTTGTCGATGAACCAGTCTGGATGTCGCGGGCTGAGTTCAGGGAGTGTATGCGGGCGATATCCGAGCGCATCAAAAGTGCTGAAGAATTTCTCCGGGGTCACGCCCGCGTGCACAAGATCGTCCGGCGAGTATTCGACAAGGATCGGGGGGTAGTCGTTGGTTCTGAGTGTCTGCGGCATGCCACGCAATACGAGCAGTTCCGCGCCCTGGACGTCGATCTTGATGAGAGAAACGGGTGTTTTCGCGAGATCGGCATGCTGAGCAAAAAAGTCGTCGAGCCGGGTCATCGCGATTTCGACGGTTCTGGAGGAACGCGAATTGATGAGTTTGTGGTCCGTTGGGGCAAGGTCGGACAGGTAGAGCGAACCGGTGCCGGTCGTGTCGGAAAGCGCCAGCATATAAGGATGTATCCGCGAGCCGAGATCGTGTTCCACCGTCACCCTGCCGAGGTTCTGAAAGTTCTCACGATCCGGTTCAAAGGCGAGCAGGCTGACCTCAGCGTGCCGGGCAATGGCTACGGAAAAGAATCCGATATTGGCGCCGACGTCTATGACTTGAGTGCCGGGTTTCGCCAGTTTTCGAGCGGTGGCGATGAGATGCCTGTCGATAATGTTCTTGTATGAGAAATAAATATGTCGATACACCTTGCCGAATATGCCGCCGTGCAGATTCAGATGCGGGGACACGAGCCGATGCATCGAGACCAGCAGATGCTGGGCCGGTGAATTAAACAGCTTTCCTGGCATAAAGGTAATGGGTGGTCAATAATTGTGATGGCGGTTACGAGTCTAAGGCTCGATCGGATCCGGCAGGCGATCAGGGAACTCCAAACGGCAAAGTTTAGTATCAGCCGAAAGTATAGCAGAGATAAACAATTCATCTTTTTAGGTGACGCAATGAGAAATCAGGCAGTCCGCATGAGCAAGGGGAACGCCATCGCCTATGCCAGTCTCGGAAGTATCCTGGTGCTCACGCTGTTGCTCAGGCTGTATGGCATCGATTGGGGATTACCAACATCGCTTCACCCGTATTATTCCTATCATCCGGACGAAGCTCCACTGCTAATTTGGTCACAGTGGCTTTCCCAGGGCCAGCTTGTTACTAAACAGTTTATCTACGGTGGGACCTTCTATTTTTTGATTCTGCGTGCGTGCATGTATTTCGGCGATATGTTTCGGGAGTTTATCGGCGGCTTCAACGCGCTGGCCAACGGCATTCTGGTTGCCCGGTATTTGCAGGTCTTCCTCGCGTTGTTGACCATGCTGCTCGTCTACGAATGCGGTCGCTTGTTCTATGACCGGAAGACCGGGCTGGTCGCCGCCCTGGTCCTGGCTTTGGCGCCAGCGCATATCGTTGCGACGCAAACCGTCCGTCCCGACGCGATCAGCACGTTTCTCGTGTCACTGATTGTGTTGATGGCCGCCAAATTGCTGAGGGCGGAGTCGTCCGGGTTTGGAAAACTCCTCGTGTACTCCGGGATTACCATCGGTGCGGCCGCCGCATTTCGATTGCCTCTGATCGGATTCGGTCTGCTCCCGGCGGTTGCCTATGTCATCGCACTACGGCGGGAAAATAGCGGTACCTTCTGGAGATCGATGCTTGATTGGAATGCGCTTTGGTTTGCCGTGGCCATCGTGTTGACTTATGTTGTCCTGAGTCCGCATACCCTGATGTATCCGGACGCCTTCATCATGGGTCTTAAGGTCACGGCAAGCTACGAAACTTCGGTATTTCCCGACGCCGTGGGTCGTGGTCCGATTTTTTTCCAGTACGGGTGGCGACTGCTTCATGAGGCGCTCGGCTATCCGGCGTACTTTCTTGCCCTGGGCGGCGTCATATTCGCCCTGGTTCGTCGCGGCGCCGGGGACATGATGGTGCTGGCCGGGGTCGGCATGTACTTCGTCATGCTCTCCTCGGTAACGTGGACGGTGGTTCGGTATACGCTGCCGATGCTGCCGTTGCTCGCGCTGCTGGGTGGCGTGGCGGCGATCCAGTTTCTTGAGCGGGCGCGACATGGTTACCTTCGCGGAATAATTCATGTCATTCTAGGGCTCTCCCTGGCATGGACCCTCGCGGCGGACCTCGCTTTTCTCCATGTCACCGCATCGAAAAATGTTCGCGAGCAGGCCGCTGACTGGATAGCGCAGAATATTCCGCAAGGAAAATCCACCCTGGTCATCAAAAGTTATGATGAAGATGATTTCTTCAATCCGGTGATACCGACGAATTACAGGAACTGGGCCGTTTTATTGACGACCGGGAGCGATAGTCACAGGCTCTTTGAGGAAAATAAATTCGATGTTGTTATATTGCACGAATTGTTCTATGCAGATATGGAGAGACTCGGCAGCAGACATCCCAGAAAGGAAGTGCGGGAGTTCTTCGGGGCATTGACTGACGCTCGCTTCAAGCTTGTCAAGCAAATAAAAGTGCCGGTAAAGTTCCTGGGGATAGATTTTTCCGAGTCATTCGAAGCCATAGATTACTCCGTCGTTAACCCCGGAATTCGAATCTACCGATCATCATAGAATGCCCGGTTAATGCCAGACCGACTATCTGGCATAACAAAGAACGTTGATCCCGCCTGCGGGAGGGATTTTCTCCCGGATGCTGCCATCGGCGGGCAGGGCGGTTCGACCATCCAGTTCGTAGAGCTTGTATCCGTGGGCGGCCAGGATGGTCAGAAGCTCATCCAGGGACGCGCCCGCCTCGTCGAGGCCATAAGGCATTATCTCCATCAGCAGAACCGGTTTATCGCGTTCGAGCAATTCACGGGCGCCGCGAAGCACCTGGCATTCGTGTCCGTCCACGTCCAGCTTGATCAAGGATATGGTGCCGGGTTTATGCTCGTCGATGTAGCGATCCAGCATCGTGTTGCGCGCCCCGATGGTATCCATCAGACGTCCGCCGTGCTTGGGATGAGTGCCGGCAACGGCGTCATGAATCTGCCAGCTCGAGTAAAGTTGCGGCTTGACCTGTGTATCATCCGAATTGACCAGCATGATCTGCTCGGCCTGAATCAGGCCGGCGAGCAGAGGGTTCAGCGCGATATTCTGCCGCAGCTTGTTATAGGCATAGGCCGTGGGCTCGAAGGCGATTACTTTGCCGGTCGGCGAAACGCAGCGGGCCAGGTGCATGGTATGGGCGCCGATGTTGGCGCCGATGTCGAGGACTGTATTTCCGGGCTTTAATAGCCGGCGGTAGGCGCGGACTGTTTCGTATTCAAAATAGCCAAAGAGGTAGATCGCGAGGTCAATGCCTTCCCGAAGATCCAGCTGCCATTGGATTCCACGCCGCGTAACCCGAACACTGTCAGTGCCGCCCAGAATGCGTCTGAAGCCGGTTAACGTCCAATAGAGCGCACGTGCAACGCGCAGCTTGGTCCGGGTGTTCATCCTGGCCGGCGAGGGGCGAGTCATGATCGGTATGACTAGGCGGACTTGAGCTTCCGGTAGGCGTAGATCACCATGCGCAGCAGCAGCAGGCCATGCCGGAAGCGATGGATTTTCGTTTCACCGTACTGACGGTTGCGATAACGTACGGGAACCTCAATGATCTTGAGGTTCATTTTGCTGGCACCGAACAGTAAATCGAAGTCCCCGAAAGGATCGAAGTCGCCAAAATAGGTGCGGTTCCTGACCAATGTCAGATAATCTTCCCGGAACATCACCTTGGTGCCACACAGCGTGTCCTTCAGGCGCTCGCCAAGCAGCCAGGTGAAGGTCATGGCGAAGAGTTTGTTCGCGATCAGATTGAGAGTGCGCATCGCCTCTCCCTCCATCGGGTAGACCAGCCGGCATCCATTCAGGAATTCGGCCTTTCCGCTGACAATGGCGCGGTAGAACTTCGGCAGATCCTCGGGAGGCACCGTGAGATCGGCGTCGAGGATCATCAGTACGTCACCTTTGGCCTCTTGAAAGCCTTTGCGCACGGCGTCGCCCTTGCCGGTATGGTCCTGTACCAGCAGCTTGATGTCGCGGTCGGCGTAGTGGGCCTGCACACGTCTTATTTCCTCCGGCGTGCCGTCCGTCGAATGTCCGTCGACGAATATGATTTCCTGGTGTGTCCCGAAGCGCGCAAGGCGCTGAATGGCCGGTTCGACGTTGCCTTTTTCATTGCGGCAAGGAATGACGATGGAAACCGACAGATCATTCTTCGCGTGTCTCGGCGTGGGACGGGCCACGGTGTAATGACAAAGACATGCCTTGTTGATCACCGGTAATGTCCCGAGGTGATTCAGGAGCCACGAAACGACGGGAATATAGACGGGAAAAAGCAGGCGCCGTTCGGTTTTCACCACCTGATAGTCGGCGAGGGACATCAGGTTGCGCATGTCGTCCGGCGTCAGCCAGCTGTGCTCTGGCGTCGGTGTTTTCAGGCGCAGGATTTCGGCGAGCCTCAGGACCGGTTCCCAGAGAAAGTTGTAGTAAGAAATGATGAGACGGGTATGGGGGCCGCAGAAGGGGTGCAGTCCTTCCAGGCACGCCTGTATGTCGTCCAGGTAGCCGACGAAATCAGAAAGAATAATATAGTCGTAGGTCTCCCGCGGTATCTGGTCGAGGTGGTTACCATCCCCGACATGGAATGTTAGATGAGGGTATTTATCTCTCGCCAGTCTTACCATGCCCGGGCTGATATCGATACCGATGCCGCGCGACGGTTTGAGGGCGTTCAGCAGCTCACCGCTGCCGCAACCGAGCTCCAGCACACGCTTGTTTTCAGTGATCAGGTTGCGGAAATAATGGGTTTGCTCACGGTGGTAATGGCGATTCCGCCGTCTTGACCGGTCGGCGTCGGAAGACAGCGCATCGAAATGACGCCGTATCTGTTCGGCACGTTCGCTCATGAGGGAGCAATCTTACTTGTACGGCTGAGCAATGGCACGAGGGCGCCCGGCAGGGTGGAGCACCAGAACACGATGAGATAAAGGAGTGACAGGGTTATCGCCAGGTGCAGGTCCGCGCCGGCCGCGACCAGCATTCCCACGAGCGTACCCTCGCGGATGCCTAGACCTCCTATCGATATGGGGAGACTGGCGGCGATAAAAACCGCCGGGATCGTAACGATATAGGTCGTGATCGAGACATCCAGCCCCAATCCACTTCCGAGCAGATGATAGGTCAGGATGACCAGGGCGTAACCACCGGCCGATATCGCCATGGCGAGGAGGATGCGTTTCTTTTCCGCGCGATAAGAATAACAGGTACGCAGAACATCCAGCAGCCACCCGCGCACCCGCGTGTGACGATATTTTTTTTCCAGCGCCCCGATCAGTTGTCCACCACGCTTCGAAAGCAGCCACGCCGCCACCAACATACCGCCGACGAAGAAACCCAATAGAGTCATTTTCGTGTGGTCAGGGATGGGCAGTTCCTCGGTCGCAAGCACCCCGAACATGCCAACGATGAATATGGTGGCGAAGCCGACGGTCCTGTCCACCACGCTCGCACTGACGAGCGATTTCATGCTGATGCCAAGGGCACGCATGTGCAGGATGCGTACGGTATCGCCCCCGAAACCGGTGGGAAGAAAATTATTGGAGAACACGCCCAGATAATAGCTGGGAAACACCTTGAAAAAGGGCATCGCAACATGGGCATGCATCAAGAGCAGCCACCAGCGCGATGCGCTGAGGAAAACGACCAGGACGTGCAGCACGACGCCCAGGAGCATGGGCCATGCCCCGAGGCGCACCAGACCTTCCTGCAGGGCCTGGAAATCCACGCGCGTGTATAACCAGGCGCACAATGAGGCCGTTATAGTCAGTTTGAGTATCAACAGTGCAATTTTCATCGCCGTGAATTCTGCATATGTCAGGGTGAAACGGCGTATGACTCGCGCACAAATTGCATTGCAATCTGCTCCACCGCTTTCTGTGACAACAGTTCGCTTTCGTAATAGCGACGGGCATTTTCTGCATACATTCTGCGACGATCGGGATCTCCAGCGAGTTTGGTGATGGCAGCTGCCAGCGCGGCAGGATCTCCCGGTGGAACGGTCATGAATGGCGCGGCATCCGTGCACTGCAGCATCTGGCGAGCCTGTAAAGTATCCGCGGTAATAATGGCGCGCCCGACGGCCATGTAAGCATAATTCTTGAGCGGCCAGATGCGTTGCGCCTTCGGGCCGGCGTCGAAAATCCCAAGGCAGATGTCGGCTTCCCGGATTTCCCGCGCGAGTTCTTCACTGTCCACCCACCGGGTAATCCATTCCACGGTTGCCGGGCGGTGATTATCGAAAATACGCGCTACCGCTTCCGCCGCTTGTCCGGAACCGATCAAGCGGAATCGCACGTCTCGGTGGGATTCCAGCGCCATCGCCGCGCGCGCGATGACATCCACTCCTTGCAGGGGCACAAAGGTGCCGATGAACAGCACGGTACAGAAGTCACCACGCGGCTGGTACGGGGCCGGCCGGAAGTTATCCGCATCGATGTCGAGGGGCAGGGCCATGAGCTTCGATGAATCGAGCCCGAAAGTTTCGGTGAAGTAGCCGGCGTTCAGTTCCGTGTCCACGATGATCCCGTCCGCCACCCGATAGGCCCGCGATTCCAGGGATTTCAGCAGGCGCGCTAACCGGGAGTTCGGGGAGAAAAGCTTTCTGTCGGTGATGGCCGTGTCATAAAGTGAAATGAAACAGTCCGCAATCACGTATGCGGGGCGCCAGGCCCTTGGAAGCAGCGACAGGCAAAATAGTACGATGGCCGAGGGATATGGCACATAAAGCCTGCGTGGGCGGCCGCGATAGAGATACGCCAACAAAACGTGCAAATGCGCATAGAACACCCGCAAGGTTATCCACAGCCATTGCAGCGGTTTCCATGCCCATAAGCGGGAACCGCCATAACGCGGAGAAGCGCCGAAAGGGAAATTGATTTCCTGTACATGCAGCATGGGCGAGCGAAACAGATCGCGGATACGAAAGGTGACGTTAGGATATCCCGCGGATTTGACGTGAACACCCAAAATGGTGATTTCCACAGGCTCCGAACGGGTGTGCATTTCCTCCCGCCCGTCACTCACGCCGGGCGACCCTTCTGTGCCAAGACCAGGAATCCATCGCCGAGATCGGTATTTTTCACCCGGTTTTGGAGGAAATAAAAGGGCCGCAGCAGATTGGCCAGAAGTCGCGCGCGGTTTCTGCCGATCAGTGGACGTTCGATACCGCTTCGCTTGGTGGCGTCCTCCTTTGACAGATGTTGCCCGCAACGCGACAGGCCGTAATAAAGCTGTCGCGCAGGATAGAGGAGTTGTGTGATGGGGAAGCCGAAGCACCACAAAGCATCGATGCGAAATCCGCTGGCAGTAAATTTTTCGATCAGCTCCACGCGCTCGTAACGCCGGTAATGGCCGGCATATTCATCGGCGCGTTGCCACTTTCGCATGAAGGCCGGCGCCGAGAAAATAAAATATCCGCCGGGACACAGCAGTTCGGAGACGATCCGGAACGCGGTTACATCGTCATTAATGTGCTCGAATACCTCGCAGGCGACGATGAGGTCGTGGCGTTCCTCGTGCGACATGGTCATGAAGTCGCCCGTCCTCAGTTGCAGACGCGGATTGTGTGCGGTTCGCAGCCGCAGTATGTCGATGCAGTCGCTGGAGAAATCGAGCAGAATGCCATTGGCTTCGGGAAAACGCCTGCCGAGGTAGAGGCTGAGGTCGCCCATGCCGGGGCCGATCTCGAGGAAAGAGCGGATGTTCGTGGGCAAACGCGCGACCAATTGCTCGATCAGCGCCAAGCGCATCAGATACCGCGGGGCCGGTGTTACCAGTGTGTCGAGGATGGATACTTCCGAGGCGGCTGACATCGTTTTATTTTTCACTGTCCTTGTAGTTCAGGGCGGTAATTTGTTCGGATACCAGTCCGATGAGAAATACAAGTATGGAAGTGATGAAAAGCAGCGCGCTCATGTTGGTGAAACGCTGGAATAGGAAGAAGGTATAGAGGTAATAAAACAGGCCAGTGAAGAAAAACCCGAGACTGACCGGGAAAAAAAGTTTCAGCGGTGCGTACAAGGTGCCAATTTTGAAGATAATGAGCAAAAAACGAACACCATCATGCATGATACGGATATGGCTCTTTCCTTTGCGCCGGCCGGCGATGATCGGCACATAGGCGACTGAATGACCGGCGCGGAAAAAACTCATGGTAATCGTCGTAGGATATGAAAAGCCGTTCGGCAGCAAGTAAAGAAACTTGCGGAATTTGTCGGCCCGCACTGCCCTGAAGCCCGAGGTCAGGTCGTCGATTTTTCTTCCCACCATCCAGCTAGCCAGCCAGTTGTACATTCTGTTGGCATAGGACCTGCCAATGCTAGTCTGTGATCTGCTGTGTCGCGCACCGACGACCATGTCATAGCCTTTATTTAGCTCGGCTAACAGGCGGGATATGTCACGAGGATCATGTTGTCCGTCGGCATCCATGAAGATCAGCGTATCACTTTTGGCCGTGCGTGCTCCGGTTTTAACAGCCGCACCGTTTCCCATGCTGTAAGGATGAGTCACCACCTTGATTTGATATGCCGATAAACTTTGTCCCGTGCCATCTGTTGAGCCATCATTCACGACAATGATTTCTGCATCAGGAAGATTTTGACGAATTTCCGGCAAGATCCGTATAAGATTGCCATGCTCATTCTTGGCTGGAATGATAATAGAGACGGACATGGATATATGCTTAGTTGTTGACATAGATACTAGCTCTCAAGCAGCCATCAATGATGGCCAGAGTAATTCTTAATGATTGCAAATCTTGGAATCGTATTTTGGATCGGGCGAAGACTAGCGACCCTGCTTTTCTTTAACTGATTCTTGGTACATCTTCTGAAGGTAAGCAATGGTTTCCTCGTTCGCCCTGCGTTCAATGTTGTTCCCCGGTTTTAATTGATTATAGTTGTCCAATAACTGTTTCGCCTCATCCAGTTTACCCAGTCTGATAAGATATTCGATCCGACCAAGCTGATATGCCAGCCTGTAAGGAGCTGTCTGGCAGGCGTAAGTTATGTATTCGTAGGCATGGATAAAGTCCATGTTAGAAGCATGCAGTTGTGCAATATCACTGAATAACATGGCCCGATAGGCCGAGGATGTTCGTGGATTATTTGCAGCGGTCATCAACCACACAAAGGCATCTTTTTGGAGCGTGCTGCAATAATAGGGTGGGCTAAGTATGCATTTGCTCAGGTTCTCTAGCGAGCTAACACCATGAACTGTTATCGGTTTATCCCGAAGAATGTCGCGGATCGTATTCCCGTTCGATGATGTATGACGGAGTTTCAATGTTCTATTCTCGAACGATATTGTTATGTCATTGGGTAGGCCTTGAATCTTTAAATCGGAGGGTTTTTCTATTATGCCGGATTTGTTTTTGGGAAGAGCATGACTGATCTCCGATGAGAGGGTTGCGAGGTAGATACGCAGATCAATATAAAAACCTGCTTCATTTGGCGCGACATGCATTCCCCTGATTACGCATTCAAGGGCTTTGCTCACGTTATGGTTATGACTCATATTTACGCGTGCGGCAAAGTCGTTTGCGCGTCCTGAATTCGGATGATTATTTGCCTCGCTCTCGGCCAGAATATTTATGTCGCTCCATATATTTGCGCGACTCCATGTGCTGTATCCCAGACTTAGTATCAAAAGTAAAGGAATTGCATAGCGCAAAGTATGGGCATTGGAGTTCTTTTCCAACCAAACTCTTAGATAGAGAACCACAGCAAACAGTAATCCAAAGCTGGGAAGATAATTCCGATGTTCATAGGCAATTTCAAGTGGAAAGATACTGGACTCAAGCATATGCCCGGCGATAAACCAAAGAATTGAGAAAGCGTATAGCGGGTATCGCCGTGCCTTGATGATCGCAAATATCGTGATTGCTAATATCCCGATTAGTGAAGGAAGCGTTGAAAATGGATCAAGAACGCTATGACTGACAGAAATATCATCGTGAAAAAGCCCGAGGCGAGGTACGCTGGGGAAGAAGACTAGACTCAGGTAAAACCATAATACCCGAGGTTGCGTCAACAATCGTTCAGAAAGCGTGAAGTGACGTTCTAAATATCCATTGAGTATAAAGTCGGGATGCAGTATCAAATACCCAGAAAAAAAAACAAAGGGGATAAGCACGCACACGGCGTAGAAAAGTTGGACTTGTTTTTGAATCGCAACGCTAAGGCTACCTCGCGAAAATAGTGTATATTCGATTGTGAGAGCAAATAACGGCAATAGGACAGCATTTTCTTTGGCCCCTGCACCCAGCACCGTACCAACAATAATGCCGGCATACATTATCGGGAGTCCATTTGCTTCGGTTGCAGCAAGCAGACGTCTTCCATGCAGGAAGACAATAAGCCCCGCCAGTACAAATAAAGCGGATAGACTATTCATTCTCTGAACAACATAGAGAACGCTTGTTAATTGTATGGGGTGAAGGGCCCATGCTGCCGCAATCAATCCTGCGGTAATATTACGGTTCCAATCTTTGCTGATTTGATGTAGTACCGGAGACCCAAGGAGCATCAATGCCAGCACATATATCAATACGCTGTTACAAATGTGAATAAATAAATTCGTTAACTTAAGTGGTAGGGTATTCTCAAAACTGCCAGCGAAATAATGATTCAATCCGAAGCTTAATGTGGCAAGAGGGCGTTTCAGCACGCCACTGTTGTTGCTCAGGGCGGCATCGTAGATATCACTCAGGTTTAATGTGCTGAGTGCGACAGCTTTGTTGAGCGTAATGTTCTCACCGTCATCAAGAACATACGGGCCTTTAATTCCAGGGGTATAGACCGCAATCACCAGCAGAATTATTGGAAAAAGAATTAATAAATGAATGAATTTTCGAGCCATAAACTGAGCAGAATTTTTCCCGATCTCCGATAATAGGGCTAGCGTATAGTCAGAAGCTATCTTTAGCGATTATTGCTTTTATCAGATTTTTTTCTGCGCGCGCTAATTTCAGAGGTCAGGATATCTACGTTATCGGATATGTAATCGCCAGAATATTTGTTGGATTCTATTACAGAATGTATCAATTTTTCCGCCGCATCGATTCTATTGAGTAAGATGTAGACATTTGCTTCCATCAATAGGTAATTGAGGTCTGATGGAGCTGTCGTTTGCCCATATCGAGCTGACTCCATTGCGAGATTATAATCTTTGCTCGTTATTCCAATCTCAAAAAGCGAAAGAATTGATTCTTTCCTAACTTTGTTGGTTAGGTGTGGATTAGCTAACATGGCTTTATACCATTCGACGATATGAGAATAAATATTTTTACAGATTTCAGTTTTCTCAGCTAAGCATTGCGACAGTCCATGCATCGTGTGTCGCGTATTCTCTGTCAATGGGCGCTGTCTGAGTCGATCCGCTATTAATCTTGAAAATTCAGGGTTTAATACCAGTTGCATTCTGTTATTTACGGTTTTGCTGACTACTATCGGCGAGGGTAGAGCTGTTGTTTTGTGATATGTATCGAGATTATTAGCCCCCGTTGGAGAGGCAGATTGAGGATGCGCAGATAACGCACTTATGGCTATACGAATCAAATAACCAGTCTCATGTGGAGCGAGTTCGTAAGCCCGGCTGTAATGTAACAATGCCTTGAAGGGGTCGTGCTTCTGGTATGTATAGAGTTCACCCATCATAAACTGGCTTCGGGGGGAGGCTGGGTGGTGCCTTGCCATGGATTCGATAATACTTTCTTCCGATCTCCACGTATCCGCTCTAACGTATGTGGAGATGGAGAGGACCAAGAACAGAATAATGGACAGCAAACTCGGTATTGTCTTGTTGTGGAATCGACCGTAAAAAAGAATCAATCCATAGGATAGACCCATTATCGGGCCGATACTTGGCAAATAGTTCCTGTGCTCATGCGCAATCTCCAGCCCGATTACGCTGGACTCGATACTGTGCCCGAGGACATACCACAGAATTGCAAAACTCAGAACAGGATATTTCTTTCGTCGAACAATAGAGAATACAACGCCTATCAGAAGTGAAGCCGATGCAGGTAATGTGGTCCATGGCGAAATCAAATTCGTGCTGAGAACAATGTCATCGTGGAAGAGGCCCAGCTCAGATAATCTTGGAATTAGCAACAGCTCCAAGTAATACCAGAGTACGCGAGGCTCGGTCAGTACTCGCTGAGTGAGCGTGAATTCCCTGTTGGAATAGCCATCCAGAATAATGCCCGGGTTTGACACGAGCCAAAGCAAACCCAGCACATAGGGAGCAAATATCAGACTGTAAAGCAACCAGAGTCTCCGCCTGGACTTTTTCTCGAGCGCAGCGCGTTTAAAGAAAATCCACTCGATCAGCAGCATGAACAATGGAAGAAGAATGGCGTTTTCCTTACTTGCCCACCCTAGGAAGCTGCCGCCAATTAACCCGCCCGCCATGAAGATAGAGCCATGCGCTCTTCCTTCCTGGAAGCGTTGCCGCCCATGTATTGATGCGATAAGCCCTGCCAATACAAAAAATGCCGACAGGCTTGTCATGCGTTGTACAACGTAGAGAATAGATGTCAGCTGTAAAGGGTGTATTGCCCATATGGCGGCGGCCAGGCATGGCAACCAGCGATCATATTTTTCTGTTGATGAATATCCCTGGAAGTGTTTCAACTGCTTGAAAAGCAGTGTTACCAGCCAGTAAACGAGCCACGCATTGATTAGATGAATGGCGAGATTCGTGGTCTTGAACGCGTACGCGTTCAGTTCTGCACCTGCTAGGTAATAATTCAGGGCATAACTGATTCTGGATATTGCCCGTCCAGGAAGTGATCCTTCCTCGTAGTAAATGGAGGACGCCAGATCCTGGAAGCTAATTTTTGTCAATTTTATGCTTGAGCTATCGGTAATATTAACGACGTCGTCGAAGACAAACGGGCCATGCAGACCCGGCGTATAGGCAACGACAGTTAAAATACTGACGAGAATAAAGCCCAAGAACGGAAAGTATTTTTTCAGAGTCATCCTGACTACCCACGTGGGTGTGAGCTGATTATGAGAATTCACTTGCTCTTGTTTTTGTAAAGCATGATGTCTTCGGCGAATTTGTTAATCTCGGCATCTCGCGGATGTTTGTTTCCTTGGTTTGCCTGCCTTAGTTCTCTCAGGATTGTTTCAGCGTCTCCTATCCGCTGCAGGCGAATATAGAGATAACCAAGCTCGATCAGTGGATGCAGATATTGCGGGTCGAGCTGATAGGAACGTTTGTAGGCGTTTATTGCCCCGTCTGCTTTTCCTTCAACATATAGCGTCCGTCCTAACAAGTGATAAAAGAGCGATGCATCATATTCTCCGGATGCGGATCGATTCAGTAGAATATTGAGCCAGGTTTCCATATCGCCTTGGAGAGACGGGCAGGTAGTAGAAATGCACTCATCAACGTATTGCAGTGCCAATATGGTCGTAGCACTTAGGTGGCCGTTTTTTAGTCGATTGATCGTTTCCTCGTGATCCGGGACAGTCATATTCTTGCCCGCTTCCGCCGCCACCATGTGCATATTGATCAGATAGGAGGCTTCGGTAGGTTCGAGCTCTGAAGCGCGGCGCAGGGCTTTCATGCCTTCCTCATATTGCCCGGATAAAATTAAACGCATGCCCAATCCTGCCTGTGCGCTGGAGGAATCCGGATTATGTAGAACCTCATAATGAAACAGGCTGACGGGATTGGCCCATTGAACAGCGCGGAAATAGGTGATGCCTGCGAAGACCAGCATCATCAATGGCAAGAGCAGCCATAATTTTCTGTGCCCCAGCATATGACTGCCCCGGTCAACTACGTGTAGGCCCACAAGCAGGACACCAAATGTGGCGAGATAGTTTCTGTGCTCATGCGCAATTTCGAGAGGTAAAATAGTCGATTCCAGCAGATGAGCTGTAAAGAACCAAAGTGTTCCCAGTGTGAATAGTGGCCATTTTTTGAATTTGACCACCGCAATAAGAAAAAGAACAATTAAGCCGAGCACTGAAGGTAATGTGGTCCAAGGGGAAAATAGCGATGTTGATATTTCAATATCATCATGAAACATACCAAACTTATCTATACGAGGGACCAGGATAAGTGAGATATAAAAGAATAATACCCGTGATTCGGTAAGCACCCTTTCGAATATGTTGAACTGGCGATATATGTAATTTGGCAATGCGTAGTTAATTGCCAAAACTAATCCCATCAACAACAGCAGAACTACGCTAACTATTATTGTTCCTTGCGCCCCTCGAGATAACGTGCGCCATAATTTCCACGGCTTCTCTGATGAAAACAATACGAACTCTAATATCAGCATGAAGAAGGGCAGCAGCACCGCATTCTCTTTGCTTAATATTCCAGGGACACCGCATCCCAGAAGACCTAAAAGTATTATCCAGATTCCGCCTTGTTTACCCGATATGAGACGCATCCGTCCTTTGAGGTAACAAATGAGGCCAAGGATTACGAAGAAAGCCGAGAGTGAAGTCATCCGTTGCACGACATACAAGACGCTCGTGACCTGAATTGGATGCACTATCCACAATGCAGCGACGACAGCGGATAAAATACTCAAAGTACGAGCATTGATATTACTGCTCGACAGAAAATTATTTTGATTTGTCTGTTTGAGTCTTGTGAATATGAGTTGTGTCAACCAAAACACCAACAGACCATTAAAAATATGCAGGAATAGATTGACGAGCTTGAAGGATGTCGAATCAAAGCTGCCAGCGAAATAATAATTTACAGCGAAACTGAGCATACTTACGGGACGCTGCAACGGGCCTGCGGCTAGAGAGTAGGCTGCTTGATACAGGCTCTCTGCATCCAGCGACTTTATCTGAACATATGAGTTGGCCAACAGATTGGGATAATCATCAAATATATAGGGGCCCGAAATTCCGGGGAGATAAACAAGTGCCGCCAGAGCCAGAAGGCATAACAGTAGCAGCGTTCTGATGGGGCGATTTTTTTGATGCATTCGTTAACTACGGTAAAGCGATGATGAAGACAATCACAGTATAGGTGGTACACCCCGTTTATCTGGATGATATTACATATCTAGAAGCGAAAATTGGTTATCGTGTTTTGATATATAGATTGATGGAGATATGTTTTGAAATCCTGGGCCAGCTCGTTGGTATCGCGAATCATAAAAAACCCGGGGTGACTTGCGTCACCCCGGGTAATCTGAATACTGAATCAATCGAAATTAACTCTTGGGACGGTACTTAATGGGAATATTCCCGGTAATAGTCCATTGCAAGTTCCCGGCCCTTGCGGAGGGAACATATTGGACCAAGGTGCCGGTTGCCGTCCCCAGTCCGAGGGTGCCAGCACCTCTAAGGCTTATCACCACGATACCCCGTGAGCGCATCGATACCTTCGAGACATACTTGGCGTTATAGCTGGCGGCCCCGGCGAGACCCAAGCTGGAGTGAGTGACGGGCACAGCACCAAGGGTGAAACCTTCACTGTATGCGACGTCTACCGCTGTTCTTGCCGCCGATGCCATGGACGCGGCTTCGGATACTTTTGATCGGATAGTGTAATCCTGGTACGCCGGTACCGCGATGGCGGCGAGAATGCCGATGATTGCGACGACGATCATCAGCTCGATCAGCGTGAAACCCTGTTGCAACTTTTTCATAAAAAAACCTCCAATCGGATTGCTGTTGCGAGGGTGCCCCGGAAATAACCGGCCCTGTTTTTCCTTAAACCGGGACTGTCTGCGAGCATGGGGCCCCGGCTCCCTGCCAGGCCGATGCTTTCCGTGACATCCTCAATGTACCTACTTAGCAGGGCCCCTTCCGAAGTCAATTCAGTCGGAACCCGGCAAACAACTACTCAACTTTACGACCCAGATATCTTGCATGATCCGTGCCACTGGCCACCATTCAACTGCCTGGAAATACAGATCATGACCCCTTGAAATCAAATGGTTTTTTAAGTTACCATTTTCATCATACGTTTTCCAGCCTCGTTTTTGAAAGATAAATTGCCGTTTTTGGGCAAAAACTGCCCAAACATGGCGCCCGATTCATTCAATGCCGAGCTTTTCCAGTTTGTAGCGCAGGGCGCGAAAGCTGATCCCCAGCAGCTTGGCGGCGGCGGTTTTGTTCTGACTCGTCTGGGCCAGCGCCTTTTCAATGGTGGCGCGCTCCACCCGTTCCAGGTAATTATCCAGCGATTCCTTGCCACCCATGACCGTTGCTTCGTCGTTATCGGCGGGAATCTGGAGTTGCAGGTCTTGTGCCGTGATTTCCGTGCCGTTGCACAGGGTCAAGGCCCGCTCGAGGATGTTTTCAAGCTCGCGCACGTTACCGGCGAAGGCATAGCGTTGCAGGGCTTCCGTGGCATCCAGGGTCAGGCCGGGGGGTTTCATTCCCATGTTTTCGGACAGCTTCCGGCACAGCGCCTCCGCGAGCAGCGGGATATCTTCGGCACGCTCGCGCAGCGACGGAATCACCAGCTCGATGACATTCAGCCGGTAGTAAAGATCCTGACGGAATTTACCCTGGGCCACCAGGTCGTGCAGATTCTTGTGGGTGGCCGAAAGGATTCGCACATCCACCTTGAATTCGCTCTGGGCGCCGACCGGGCGGACGGATTTTTCCTGTATCGCGCGCAGGAGTTTTACCTGCATGGACAGCGGCAGATCACCGACTTCGTCGAGGAACAGCGTGCCGCCGTCGGCGGCTTTGAAAAGCCCGTCCTTGTCCGTCACGGCGCCGGTGAAACTGCCCTTCTTGTGGCCGAAGAATTCGCTTTCCATCAGGCTTTCTGGTATTGCGCCGCAGTTGACTGGCACGAAGGGCTTGTCCGCACGCGGGCCGAGTTCGTGAATCAGACGCGCCGCGAGTTCCTTGCCGGTACCGGACTCGCCGGCGATATAAACCGGTGCCTGCCCGCGGGCGAGACGTTCGATCATGGTCCGAACCTTCTCGATAGCAGCGGATTCGCCGAGCATCTTTTTGGCGCCGGTACCGGTTTCCGGCGGTTCGCTGCCGACAGCGGTGGTCGTTTTTACCACCTGCGCCTGCCCCACGCGCAGGGCGGAGCGCACGATAGTGCGCAAATCGTTAAGATCGAGGGGCTTCGATACGAAATCGAAGGCGCCGGCCTTGAGCGCGGCCACGGCGGTTTCCATATTGCCGAAGGCCGTGATAACCGCCACCGGCAGGTAAGGATGCTCATCCTGGATGTGACGCACGAGTTCGATGCCATTGCCGTCCGGCAGGCGCATGTCGGTCAGGCACAGATCGAATTTGTAGTCCTTCAGCAAATGGCGTGCTTCATCGATGTTCGAGGCCGAGCGCGTTTCGAGATTCATGCGCCCCAGCGTCAGCTCGAGAACCTCGCGAATGTCCGGTTCGTCATCGACGATCAGAATCTGGTTTTTCGGTTTATTCATAGCGTCCCCAGCTCGGCGCAATCCTCAGCGCGTATAAATGAAACCCGGAAGCGGCTACCGACCCCGCCTTCCCCGGGGTGGTAATTCAGCGTGGCACCGTTGCCTTCGCATAATTCCCGCGCGATATACAGCCCAAGCCCCGTTCCTTTCGGTGTGGTCGTGAAGAAGGGGTCAAAAATGTTGTCCACGATGTCGGGATTGACACCAGCACCCCAGTCAATGACATCCAGGATGGGGCGATCCTCGCTGTCACGGCTGCCCTGGAATTTGATCAAGGGTGTCCCGGTAAAGGGCGGGCTGTGGCGCAGGGCGTTCTGGCACAGATTGGAGATGATCTGGTAGAGCTGATCCGGATCCACGCATACCGACAGCCCCTGGATGCCATGCGTGACGAAAGCGTCGCGCGGCACGGAAACAGTGTCTCCGTAATGACGCAGGAAATCCTCCAGCCATGGTTCGAGCTCCAGCCTGACCGGGTTGATGCGGTCACGCCGGCTGAGTTGTGTGACGTTCTGCACGATGACGTTCATGCGCTTGCTTTGTTCGTCGATGATCTTGACCAGGCGTTTCTCCTCGGCATTTTCGACGTTCATGGTTTCGCCGAGAAGCTGCGCGGCGTTGGAGAGCGCGCCGAGAGGATTGCGGATTTCGTGGGCGATGCTCGCGGTCAGCCGCGCCAGCGCCGCCATTTTCAACTGCTGGGCCTGTTGCTTCAGGATCGACATGTCCTCGAGGAAAATCAGTTTCACTGCGTTTTTGTCGTCCCCGAGGGAAACGAAACGGGGCAGCAAGGAATAACCCACGCGTGAGGTAAAAACCTTTCGTCCCCGGCCGGCCGCGCTATTGCCCAGCCACTGGAACAGCTGAATGGCGAGATCCGGCGAAATCTCATTGAGGGGAAATTTTTTCTCGGCCTCATTATGAATGCCGAGATATTTCTGCGCGGACTGGTTGATCAGGCGTATGTTTCCCTGCGGGTCACATATTACAACACCGGATTGCATGCGCTGGATGACGAGCTCATTGAGCTGCGTGAGATTGGCGACATCCACACCGCGGCGCTGGGCCAGCTCTTCGGTGGCGCGCAAACGGGTGGCGAGCAGATAGCCAAAAAAGGCCGTGGCGTAGAGACCGACCCCGAACAACCCTACCTGCGGAAATCCTTGCAGCATCTCGGTATCTGTTGGGTCGCCACCGGTCAGCATGCCCCACGAGTGTTCGAGCAGCACGGCGATGGTGGCCAGTGAGGCATAAAAGATCGTTAGACGTTTACCGAGCATCAGGCTGGTGCCGGCGATCGCGACCACCAGCATCAGCCCCAGGCCGCTGGGTAACCCACCACTGGTGTGCATGATGATGGTGAGCAAGCTGACATCCGCGAATGAGAGCAGCGCCGCCTGGCTGTCATAATCGGGTTTCTGCCAATGGATGGAAAAGACCACCGTCAGACTGATGATGGCATATACCACGCTGGTGCTGAGGAACAGGCCGGGATGCGCCTCACCAAATGGCGAAAATTTTCCAATGGAAATAGCGATGGCCGAGGCGGCCAGGGCGATCGCCAGACGGTAAAAATTGAAGTATTTAAGAAGCTTCCAGTTCTGGGCAGCTACCGCGGCCCGGCCTTCCGCCTGGCTCTGCCCCGCGCGGGGAAGGGCGCTTTCCATGGTTGTCATACCTTAATTGAAATAGCACAGATATGGAGGAGTGGCAAAATTTCGTCAGGAACGAATTTGCTCACCCCATCCCTGGGGTTCGCCCTTACGGGCCAGCCTACGGCTGTCCAAAATTGCTCTTGGCAATTTTGTGACGCGCTTCAGCGCGCCCCGAAGGGGTGAGCTACAGGGGCGAGGCGGAAAGGAGAATGGT
>Ga0209342_10001238_pt1 | contig 28748 bp, 35 predicted proteins | sample RifCSP16_2_FD_184023 | JGI IMG/M metagenome (GOLD analysis project Ga0209342, IMG submission 184023) | Soil microbial communities from Rifle, Colorado - Rifle CSP2_sed 16_2 (SPAdes) (version 2) | ecosystem: Environmental > Terrestrial > Deep subsurface > Rock core/Sediment | place: Rifle...
ACAAGCCATGGATGGCTTGGCTGGCTTTCTGCGCGAGCAGGGACGCGAAGCGCGGAAATTCGCGCCGCCGAACGGGCCGCCAGGGATGGCGGCCCTGGACTTTCCCGCGGAGCCGGATGGCGCAGCGGGAAAGGAGCGCAGCGCGCAGCAGTTTTTGAGATAGCCTCTAGGCGAATCCTTCCAGTTTGAGCTTGAGGTCGGTCGGGCTGGTCGCGTAGAACAGGGCGGTCTCTTCGTCGATGTGGCCCTGCTTCACCAGATTAAGCAGCGAGCTGTCGAAACTCAGCATGCCCTCGGCCATGGTGCCCTTGCGGATAAGATCGACCAGTTCCTTGATCTTCAGCGGATCGAGGATGTATTCACGCGCGAGCGCCGACACCGTCAAGACCTCGCAGGCCACGATACGCCCCTGGTTGTTCTTGCGCGGCAATAGCCTTTGGCTGACCACACCGCGCAGGTTCTGGGCGAGCTTGGCGCGGATGCCGACCTGCGCCTCCGGCGGAAAGCTGGTGACGATGCGCGAAATTGTCTCGGCCGCCGCCGGCGAGTGCACCGTAGAGAACACGAGGTGGCCGGTTTCCGCCGCTGTCATGGCGGTTTCGATGGTTTCGGGATCGCGCATTTCGCCCAGCAGAATCACATCCGGGTCCTCGCGCAAGGCGGCGCGCATGGCTTCGGCAAACGTGTTGGTGTCGATGCCGACTTCGCGCTGGGTGATTATGGAGCGCTTCTCGGAGAACAGGAACTCGACCGGGTCCTCGATGGTGATGATGTGTTCGCTGCGCGAAAGATTGATGCTGTCGATGAGCGAGGCCAATGTCGTGGATTTGCCGCAACCGGTGGCGCCCGCGAGCAATATCAGGCCACGCTCCAGTTTCGTGAACGCCGACACGATCTCCGGGAGGAAAAGCTCCTCGGGTGTCGGGATGTTGGTGCTGATAACGCGCAATACCATGCCGATCGAACCGCGCTGATAAAAGATGTTGGCGCGCACGCGGCCGATATCCTTGAAGCCGATGGAAAGGTCCACCTGATGGGACTTCTCGAATATGGCCAGCAGGCGGGCCGACATCATGGTGCGCGCCAGGCGCTCCATGAACTCGGGCGGCAGCGGCGGAATCTCGCGCAGGGCGCGCAGGTTGCCGTCCACCCGCAGGATCGGGTGATTGCGCGTGCGCAGATGAATATCCGAGGCGTTGACGCGCACCGCGTGCGCCAACACCTGACTGAGCAGCTTCAGGGGATCTGTCGTGCTGCTGATCGAGGCGGTCGCTCCGGCGCTCTCTGCCGGGTTGGCGCCGATGTTAGGACTGGTGGATTCGGACATGGTTTTCTTGGATGCGCGCCTTCTGTGTCTAGTTTAGATCATTCTGTCCTTTACGCGACCAGGCCATCTGCCCAGACGGACCGCTGAATGCCAGCAATTACCTCATAAAAAAACAGACACGCCGAGGCGTGTCTGTTTATTCACTGGACCGACTCACCTCTTGGCAGATTCAGCCAAAAAGCTCAGAGAGACAACTACATTTCGCGCTTGAATCCGGCCACCGCCTCCAGGGCGACTTGGATACCCCACGGCGCCGTCATGATCTTGGTGAAACCATGATCGCCGACCATTTTTGTATCGGGGAAATTCACCGCGATACGAAAACGGGCTCGCAGCGCAACGACACGACCGCCGTCCACCAGCAATTCATACGGCAGATAGGCCGTGTGCTTCAGGTCTTGATGGTCGACAAAGCCATAATTTTAGCTGGCTTCATATTTCGGAATTCCGTGCACCTGAAAAAGAAGGGCCATGGTTTTCCATGGCCCTTAAGTTACCGTTACGTCATGAAAATATCTGTATCAACCTATTGCTAGAATTTCTTGGCCCAGCTGAGTTCAAACTCGTACTGTTTCATCTCCAGCTTTACGGTCTGAGCAGGAGCACCAAACGTGTTAACTCCGCTGACATCATTATTAAGTGCATGCATAGCTGCAAAGCTCAGCTCATCATTCTTGCCCATCTGCTTGGTAAGACCGAAGGTAACGTGCTTCTCAATTACGCCAGGCGCAAGGATGTTAAACAAGACCTCAGAGTCCGGAATAGGCTGATCACCTTGACTGTAGCCAGCCCGCCAAGTCATGTCAGAACCCGATTTCCATTGATAGCCTAGTTTATATACAGTCATGTTTTTCCAGCCAAAACCGATACCATCAGAACCACCAAGACAGTTGGCCATATTACCACCCATGCACCCGGTTAATTTACTGATCGGATTGGCAATCGACTTCACGTCCTCGTAATTAATTTTCTGTATGTCAAAGGTCAACACCGAAGTTGGTGTGGTCGCCCACGCCACGCCGACCGTCCAGGTCGAAGGGATGTCGAAGTCACCGTTCTCGGCGAAGAGGCCCTTGTACTTGTCGAATTCACCCATGGCCATCTCGGTCTGGTATGAGGCGCCAAGAGTCACGCCCGGGCTCACCTCGCCCTGAATACCCAATTTGGCGCCAAAACCATTAGAGTTGTCATATCCCTTTTCGCTCAAATTGGTACCGTCGTTGGAAATCGTGGCAAAATTAGCAAGTCCATCGGCCTTGAAGCGTTGATAGGCGAAGATTCCACTGATGCCCCAAGAGGCCATGGGTGCAAATTTCTTCGCATAAGTGGCCGCCACAAAAAGTTGGCCCAGATCGACTCCAGCCGAACCTGTCGGAGCAGCGCCACTACCGAACACACCGAGACCAAACGGTGTCTTGTCTGCACGATATTCGGTATTCATTCCGCCGTTACCGTAAACCGTAACGCCGAAGGAGCTGTTTGCATCCAGCATCCAGTTCATACCAAAGTGCGGGATGAGGAATATATCATTTGCACTCTGAACGTTGCCCGTGCCCGCTGCGCCGCCATTGGCACCCAAACCACCGCCTATCGCAGATGCTTCATACGAGCGCGGGTCTGGGCTGAACAATGCCGCTCCAAAATCCCAACGGTTCCCAACCATGGCCATACCTGCAGGATTGGTCGCTGCAGCCATAGCGTCCTGCGAGAAAGCAACGCCAGCGCCCGCCAAGCCCTTGCTTTTCGTGCCATAGCCATGCGCAAAGTATCCATTCGTCGCGAACGCGCTCGGCGCGGCCACGGCGGCGGCGACGGCCAAAGCCAGAACCAAATTTCGTTTCATGCCCGACATGTCATCTTCCTCCGAAAAGTTGGGGGCCTTATGCCCCGAAAAATTACGTAAAGCCGATTCTTGAAATTGGGAACCATCGATCAAAGACCGTTGGGTATGCCGGCGATTGCCGTTGCCGTTACCGCAACACGCGTCCCTGCGTTACAACACTTTCACTTATGCTGGAAGTAAAGTTGACGTCGGAGAAATGTCAAATACTTTAAGGTGAACAGCAGGAAATACGGATAACTCAATGAATATTAGTGATTTCTAATACACTGTCAGGGGGCAAAAACGCTGGAAGCGCGAATTTCCGTGCCCTGCATTTGCCACCGCACTCTGGCGACATCGCCGGGAGCGAGCGCAAACGGAAGGGAGCGGATATCCGCCGGCATGGAATCGCCGTAAGGGCGGTTGCAGGCGGAGACATCGTCCTGGCGGCCGGGACAGCCCGAGGTCTGAAACGGCTTGCCGGTCTGAATAATCGCTTCCAGGGCCTGCCGGGCGAAACCGTGATCCACCAGACGCCCGGAAAAAACAAATAAGGGGCACGTCCGTGCCCCTTATTTGTTTGCTGCAACTCAAAAACGATCCTGAGTCTCCACGGTGACGCTGCTGCGTCACCTGGCGTCCCGGATATGGTTCTGGTTATCGTCGTCCGGATTCCGTTCTTCAGTGAACGGGGTATCCTGTTACGCCTTTTTCAGCAGATAGGTGTATTCACCGTTGGACTCGCTGGATTCCAGCAACTGATTGCCGGTCTGTTTGGCAAACGCCGCGAAGTCCTTCACGGAACCCGGATCGGTCGCCACGATGCGCAGCGTCTGGCCGCTGGTCAGCGTGTTCAGCGCTTTCTTGGCGCGCAGAATCGGGAGCGGACAATTCAATCCACGTGCATCAAGTTCTTGATCAGCCATTTTTCCTCCTCGAAAAAAACGAAATTTCTAAAAATGATTAGCAGTCTGAGGGCGATATATTATAGATTTCTAATTTAGTATCAAACAGGCCGCTCAAGACTGGCGACCGGCCATTCTCCCCGACAATTCCCGACTCCGCGGCGCGGTCCAGGGAACAAATTTCGACTTCTGCACTCTCAATAACCAGGATAACCTGTTGAAAAATAGGTATTTAGCCACCATCCAGACTGGAATCGCGGCGTTTACGCGCAACACAACCTCTGAAGAGGAAACCTGAACCCACAGCAGCGGTCCCTGGTGGAGATAAGTCACCTCAAACAGCAGCGCCAGCCACCGGCGGTTTGTTCCAGGGAGCGGCAACAGGTAGGCAACAGGTAAAGGGTTATCGACGTTTTACGGATTACTTCTGGATCGATGTTTTTGCATAACAGCCATACAATGAAAAACATGCTCCGCACAATGTGGCGGGCGGTACTGGCGGCGAGTCTGTTGTATCCGACCGGCCATCTCCCTGCCTACGCCGGCAACACCAATCTCCCCGATCTGGGCGATGAATCCATCGCGGTGATATCACCCGCGCAGGAACGCAAGCTGGGCGAAGACCTGATGCGCCGGTCGCGCCGGACCCTGGCGTTCATGAACGATCCGGAGATCAATGAATATATCCAGTCGCTGGGCCAGCGACTGGTATCGCGCAGCGACAACCCGCAACAGGACTTCCGGTTTTTCGTTATCAACAATCCGACCATCAACGCCTTCGCCGTGCCCGGTGGATTCATCGGCGTGCACACCGGGCTGATCCTGGCCACCCAGAACGAGGCCGAGCTCGCCTCGGTGCTGGCGCATGAAACCGCGCATATCACCCAACGGCACATTCCACGGTTGATCGCGGAATCGCAACGCACCACCCTTCCCGCCATGGCGGCCATACTGGCGGGAATACTGCTGGCGAGTTCCGGTCATCAGGGCGGCGAGGCGGCGATCGCGCTCACCAGCGCCGCGGTCGCCCAGAAAGGCATCAACTACACGCGCAGCTTCGAAGAGGAAGCGGACCGCATCGGCATGCAGATCCTCGCGCAGTCCGGCTTCGACCCGCGCGCGATGCCGGCGTTTTTCGAGCAGATGCAGAATCTCAACCGGCTGAACGACACCAGTCTTCCGGAGTTTCTGCGCACGCACCCGGTCACCACCAGCCGCATCGCCGATTCACGCAATCGCGCCGAGCAATTCCGGGTACGCCAGACTCCCGACAGCGGCGATTTTCAGCATGTGCGCGCGAAAATCCGCGCGCTGGCCCCCGGCAATCCGGAAGAAATTGTGCGCGGATTCAGGGAAAATCTGGCGCAGGGAAAATATCTCAACGCGGATGCCGAGCGCTACGGCTATGCCATGGTATTGCTGCGCGCGCGGCAGCTCGCGACGGCGCGCGCGGAGATTCAGAAACTTGTTGAACAACAGCCGAGCCGGGCTTCCTACCGCATACTCCAGGCGGAAACCGAGATGACGGCGGAGAATTACAAACAGGCGCTTGCCATTTACGCCGATACCTATGCGAAAACCCCGGCGAGCGCTCCGCTGATGCATTATTATGTCAGCGCACTGCTGAAAACCGGAAAATACCGTCAAGCCAAGGACCTGCTTAAAACCGCCCTGCAACGGCGGCCGGAGGATCCCGAGCTTTACCGGATGCTGGCACAGGCCGCGGGCGGCACCGGCGCCACCTACGAGGCCCACCAGGCCATGGCCGAACACCATTATCTGAGCGGCAATCCCCATGCGGCGATCGAACAGCTTCAGCTTGCCACCCGTTTCGCGGGGGACAATTTTTACCTGCAATCCAGCCTCGAGGCCAGAATCGCCGCTATCAAGGAAGAAATAGCCACCTACCAGAAAAAATAATATGCGCGATAAAACGGGGAATATTTTCCTGCAACGGTGCGTCTTAACTAATGGCCATACCCCCCCGTTTCTGAATTCATGTAATAGACTGGGGCTACATTAACAGGTGCTTATTTACCTTAAAGTAAGCCGCCAAATATAATTAAAGGGGCTTGTCATTTCCGGCGAGAGAGGTATCCTGCTTTCCCCTATGCATGTTGGGAGGCTCGTTGGGTCCCTCTAGGAGAGCCACTTGCCTACCGCTGAATCAAGGCAGATAACAGGCGCGTCGTTCAACAGACAACAGCAGGAGGAGCAATGCAGAAATCCACCAACATCGTTATAACCGGCGCCGCCACCGTGCTGCTGGGCTTGGGGTCATTGTTGGCCGCGCCTGGCCTGCAGGCTGCGGGCCAGGGACTGGACCCCAAGGTTTGCAAGGATAAAGACAATCCTCCCAAGGACACCGTGACGCAGGGTTATTGCCTGGTGATCGAGCGGACGAAAGGCAACTGCATGGGTTGCCACCTGATTGAAGGAATGTCTTCCGGGAATATCGCCCCGCCGATGGTTTCGATAAAACAGCGTTTCCCCGAGAAGGCCAAACTGCGCGAACAGATATCCGACGCCACCAAGGTCAATCCGGACACGGTCATGCCTCCGTTTGGAAGGCACAATATCCTGTCGGCGGATGAAATCGACAAGATCGTGGAGTACGTCTGGACATTATGAGAATAGTCTCTCTCGCTCATGCGCTACGAAACCATGCGTGGTAAATGAAATCACTAATATTAATTTATCGGAGGACCCCGTGACTCACCTTCCCCGCCGTCTCTTCCTCAAGAACACGCTCGCCACCGCCGTGCTCCTCGGCGCCGGCAGCGCCGGACTGTTCCGCCCCGGCTGGGCCTTGGCCGCCGAATGGCCCAAGGACGCCTTCAGCGCCAAGAAGCTCGACGAGGCCATTAATGCCCTGTTCGGCTCGTCCCAGACCAGCCCCTCGGCCGCCATCAAGCTCAAGGTACCGACCCAGGCCGAGAACAGCGCTCAGGTCCAGATCCAGGTGATGGCCGACATGCCGAACGTCGAAGCCATCGCCGTCTTCGTCGAGAAGAACCCGAGCCCCCTGGTGGCCCAGGCCACCTTCGCCGGCGCCGAGGGCTACTTCTCGGCCCGCATGAAGATGGCCCAGACCTCGGACGTGGTCGCCGTCGTCAAGGCCGGCGGCAAGCTTTACTCGGCCAGGCAGAACGTCAAGGTCACGGCGGGCGGGTGCGGCGGTTGATGAACTTTAAATATTAATTTCGGAACGCGGATGAACGCAGATTTATTGAATGATAAATGCAGACGTTTTTTACAATAAATTTGTTTTATCTGCGTTAATCTGCGTTTCAAAAATCATATTACGGTTTTGCTGAGGAAAAACACATGGCAGACATACAGACGAAAATCCGGACCAAAACCCAAGGCGACGTAACAGACGTTTTGGTGCTGGTCGATCATCCGATGGAAACCGGGCAGCGTCCGGATCCCAAGGACAAGGACAAGAAAGTCCCGGCGCATTACATCCAGAAACTGACTTTCTCCGTAAACGGCAAGGAAGTCGTTTCCAGCGATTTAGGTCCCGCGGTGTCCAAAGACCCGCTGGTAGGGATCAAGCTCAAGGGCGCCAAACCCGGGGACAAGATCCAGGTCAACTGGAGCGACAACACGGGGAAAAGCGGCAGCGGGGAAGCCACTGTCGGCTGAAACGAGGAGCGTCGCTTTATCCGGTCCGTGAATTCACCAAAAGGAGAACCCGCGATGAAAAAAATTTTAATGCTTCTGGCTGCTCTGGGTGTTGTCGCCGGAACGATGCCGGCGGCCATGGCCGATCCGGCCTCCGATCTCAAGCAGTTCCAGGCCTTTTTCAAGAATAAATTTCCCACTGTCGCGTTCGATGAATACTCGAACGGCCTCTATGCCCTGCCGGGGCTGGAGGAATACCGCGAGCAATGGACGATATCCAACGAATTTCCGCCCTACGAGCTCGGGCTGTCCCTGGGCAAGAAGCTGTGGGAAACGCCGTTCAAGAACGGCAAGAACTTCGCCAACTGCTTCAAGAACGGAGGCAAAAACATCGCCCAGGGTTATCCCTACTGGGATGAGGGCTCGCAAAAAATCCGCACCGCGGAAATGGACCTGATGGACTGCGCGAAGAAAAATGGCGAAAACTTTTCCTTCCTGACCGCCGACCTCAGCAAGGAACAGGGCCCGCGCGTGCAATTGGCCCAGTTGACGGCCTATTTCTACTCGCTCTCGCAGGGGCAGCGCGTCAAGATCGACGTTTCCAGCCCCGGCGCCCTCAAGGCCTACGAAGACGGCAAGAAATACTGGTGGCAGCGGCGCGGCCAGCTCAATTTCGCCTGCGCCAACTGCCACATGGACCTGGCGGGCAAGAACTTCGGCGGCAATCAGCCGCTCAGCGCGGCGCTCGGACACACCACGGCCTGGCCGGCCCAGCGTCTGGAGTGGGGCCGCCTGGAGACCATCCATCAGCGTTACGCCACCTGCAACTCACAGGTGCGCGCCAAGCCCTTCAAGCACGGCAGCGAAATCTACAACCATCTACAGCTCTATGAGACTTACATGAGCAGCGGCCTGCCCCTGACGGCGCCGGCCATGCGTAACTAGAAGCATCAGGATGTTCATCAAAACCCGGTGTGATGCAGCGCCGGGTTTTCTTTTTCGGCAGCGGGGAATACGGATTTATCGCCGGGCGTCATAACGAAACACAAACCGCTGATCATCTTTTCATCGTCCTAAACCATTTAGGGAATCTCTGATTAAATGATCATTCACCGCAAAGACGCGAAGGGTGAGGCGGGGTCCTCGCGAATGTTCAGTGAACATTCGCGCCGCCGAACGGGTGCAACGGGTTTTGTTGCACCCTGGGCCGCAACAAAACAAACACTTTGCGCTCTTTGTGCTGTACAGGAAGTACGAATGTCGCGGGCGCAGGGATGCGCGAGAGCGACCGCCTTTGCGGTGAGATTTCTAGTTTTGAGAATTAATCAGACCTTCCTTAGATTCAACCAAGACATATGAGCCTATCCCGACGCGAATTCCTGCAAATGCTCGCCATGGGCGCCGCCGCCGGCCTCGTTTTCGAGGGTGGCCCAGGCGGCCGCCAGGCATTCGCCGGCAGCAAAAAACCGGGCAGCCTTTATGACGTGGCGCCGTTCGGAAATGTCACGCTGCTGCACATGACCGATTCCCACGCGCAGCTCCTACCGACCTATTTCCGCGAACCCAATATCAATATCGGCGTCGGTGCCGCCCGCGGGAAGCCGCCGCACCTGGTCGGCGCGAATCTGCTCAAGCATTTCAACATCACGCCGGGGTCGATCGAGGCGCATGCCTTCACCTACCTTGATTTCGAGGCGGCCGCGCGCCGTTACGGCAAAATCGGCGGCTATGCCCATCTGGCGACGCTGGTGAAGAACCTGCGCGCCAGCCGCCCGGACCGCACGCTGCTGCTCGACGGCGGCGATACCTGGCAAGGATCGGCCACCTCGCTCTGGACCAGGGGCCAGGACATGGTGGACGCGCAGAAACTGCTCGGCGTGGATATCGCGACCGGGCACTGGGAATTCACCTACGGCGCCGAGCGCGTCAAGGAAATCGTCGACAAGGACCTGAAAGGCCAGATCGAATTCCTGGCGCAGAACGTCAATGACGCCACCTGGGGCGAGCTGATTTTCAAGCCTTATGTCATCCGCGAAATCAATAAAGTGCCGGTGGCCATCATCGGCCAGGCGTTTCCGTACACGCCGATCGCCAACCCGCGATACATGATTCCGGACTGGAGTTTCGGCATCAACGACGACCACATGCAGAAAATGGTCGATGAGGTTCGCGCCAAGGGCGCGCAGGTGGTGGCGGTGCTGTCGCACAATGGCATGGACGTTGACCTCAAGATGGCCAGCCGCGTGCGTGGCATTGACGTCATTCTCGGCGGGCACACGCATGACGCCGTGCCGGCGCCGTCGGTGGTGAAGAATGCCGGCGGCAAAACGCTGGTCATCAACTCCGGCTCCAACAGCAAATACCTGGCGGTGCTCGACCTCGAGGTCAGGAACGGCAAGGTGGCGGACTATCGCTTCAAAATGCTGCCGGTATTCGCCAGCCTGCTTCCGCCCGACAAGGACATGGCCGCCTACATCGAGAAAGTGCGCGCGCCTTACGCGGACAAGCTCGGGGAAAAACTCGCGGTAACGGAAGGACTGCTCTACCGGCGCGGCAATTTCAGCGGCACCTTCGATCAATTGATCGTCGATGCGCTGCTGGCGGTGCAAGGCGCGGACATCGCCTTCTCGCCCGGCTTCCGCTGGGGCACCACGCTGCTTCCGGGCGATACGATCACCCTGGAGCATCTGATGGATCAGACCGCGATCACCTACGCCACCGCCACCGTCAACCATCTCACCGGCGAGCAGATCAAGATCCTCATGGAGGATATCGCCGACAACCTGTACCACGCCGATCCTTATTATCAGCAGGGCGGCGACATGGTTCGTGTCGGCGGGCTGCAATACACGCTCGACATCGCCCAGACACACGGCAAGCGCGTCCAGAGTCCAACGGTCGGGGGCAAGCCGCTCGACCCCGGCAAGAAATACAAGGTCGCCGGCTGGGCCAGCGTCCAGCCGATCGAGCCCGGTAAACCCGTATGGGACGTCGTCGCCGAATATCTGCGCGCCAGAAAAACCGTCCGCATCGACCGCCCCTACACCCCGCGCCTGAAAGGCGTCGCCGGCAATCCGGGGTATGCCGTGTTAAATACCCGCCAAACCTGAGACACCTCCGCCCCGCGGGTGGTATCCGCTATTGACCCGGCATAATTGTTCATAAATGGAGGATATGTGTCGCCCGGTATCCACCGCGACACGCGGGTGTGCCGGGTCAATAGCGAAAATTATCAGGATTTCCGGACAATGAAGCCCTACTCGCTCCGCTCGTTCGTCTTGTCATTTTAGGGGTGGCGGCTTGACAGCTTTGATCCCGGGACGGAAGAATGACAATTCACCGGCATATTCAAGTAAAATTCTTGCCGCCACAATAATCATCCTGATGTAGAATGTGCCGCTTTCAGCGACCAAGGGGTTATCAACGATGTCCAGGAAGCACCCGATCATCGCCATCACCGGTTCGAGCGGCGCCGGCACCACCACCGTCAAGCGCGCCTTTGAACATATTTTCCGGCGGGCGCAAATCAATCCGGCCATCGTCGAGGGTGACAGCTTCCACCGCTACAACCGCGTTGAGATGCGCGCGGCGATGAAAAAGGCGGAGGTCAGCGGTAATCATCATTTCAGTCACTTCGGACCCGAGGCCAATCTGTTCGACGAGCTGGAAAAACAGTTCAAGGCCTACGGTGAAACCGGCGGGGGCAAGAAGCGCTACTACCTGCACAGCGACGGCGAGGCGGCCGAGCACAACAAGCGTCTCGACACCAATCTCAAGGCCGGCGAGTTCACTCCCTGGGAAGACGTCCCGCGCGGCACCGACCTCATGTTTTACGAAGGGCTGCACGGCGGCGTCGTGGACGCCAAGGCCAATGTGGACGCCGCCCAATGGGTGGACCTGCTCGTGGGCGTGGTGCCGATCGTCAATCTGGAGTGGATACAGAAAATTCACCGCGACACCGCCGAACGCGGCTATTCGGCCGAGGCGGTGGTGGATACCATTCTGCGCCGCATGTACGACTATGTGCACTACGTCACGCCGCAGTTTTCACGGTCGCACGTGAATTTCCAGCGCGTGGCGGTGGTGGACACCTCCAACCCCTTCATCGCGCGCGACATCCCCACTCCTGACGAAAGCATGGTGGTGATCCGTTTCCGCGACCCCAAGAATGTCGATTTCCCCTATTTTCTCAGCATGATTCACAATTCCTTCATGTCGCGACCCAATACCATCGTCGTGCCTGGCGGAAAAATGGGCTTCGCCATGGAAATCATCCTCACGCCGTTGATCCACGAACTGCTTGAGACTAAAAAGAAAGCCTAGCAGGTTGCTGAAAAACTCCCTCTCCCTCGATGGGAGAGAGCGGGGGTGAGGATGATACAGCCGTGGTCAATGTATAACGCCATGATTCGTCGATGTGCTTTTTGTCTCCCCTCACCCTGTTATTCCCGCCGGGGCGCAAGAGAATCATTTGCGCCCGTTCGGCGGCGTGAATGTCCACTGGACATTCACGATAACTCCGCCTCACCTCCCGCAAGGGGAGAGGGAACCTTGTCAGCGACTTTTTCAGCACCCTGCCAGGGAAGTTCTGATTAATCCAAAAGTAGGGTGCGCCCTGCGCACCGATCGACGAAATGGTGCGTGGGACACGCCCTACATCGAATTATTCAGAGGTTCCCTGGTCAGTTTCCGGCCTTGGCGGGTGAAATTTGCGCCGATTTGGTGCAGATTTTGCTGCTATCTTTAATGTTATGAAAAAGAATATTCCCGTCCATGACCTGCGCCTGGGCATGTACGTCTCCGAGCTGGACCGCCCTTGGCGCGAAACGCCGTTCCTGTTCCAGGGCTTCGAGGTCCAATCGGACGAGCAGATCGAGCAACTCAGCCAATACTGTCAGCATGTCTACATCGACACCGAACAGGGATACGACGTCTCACCGAAGTCCCGCCCATCCGCCAACGTGGCGCCGGCCTTGATTCTTTCCAAGGAACAGAAAGAGCCCGTCATCAAATTCGAAAAAGTCCTGGAACGGTTTACACACGGTCACCGGCGCCCCCCACGATACCAGGACGTCACCATACTCGAGGAAGAGATCGGTCGCGCCCGGGAGATCGTGACCGAAACCCGCGAGGCCGTCTACGACATCATGGGCGACGTGCGCCTCGGCCGCAGCATCGACACCACGGCCGCCAAGAAGGTCGTGGCCGACATGGTGGACAGCGTGATCCGCAACCCGGACGCGCTCATGTGCCTCAACCAGCTCAAGGACAAGGATGAGTACACCGCGTTGCACAGCTTGCGGGTCTGCGTGCTGGCGCTTGCCTTCGGCCGGCATCTGGATCTCACGAACGATGAGCTGAATCTGCTTGGCATCGGCGCGTTGCTGCATGACATCGGCAAGATGAAGGTTCCGAATGACATCCTCAACAAGCCGGAAAAGCTTACTGAAGAAGAGTTCATTATCATAAAGAGCCACGTCCCGCACGGCGTGAGCATCCTCGAGCAGACGCACGGCATCTCTTCCGCCTCCATCGATGTCGCCCGTTATCATCACGAACGTTACGCGGGGGGAGGTTATGCTCTCGGTTTCAAGGGCGATGACATCGGCCTCTTCGGCTCCGTCGGGGCGATTGTGGATTGCTATGACGCCATCACTTCGGACCGCTCCTACCACAGCGGGATGTCGGCGCACGACGCGCTTACAAAAATGTACTCCTGGCGCGGTCGGGACTTCCAACCGCTGATGGTCGAACAGTTCATCCAGTGCATGGGCATTTACCCCATTGGAAGTGTCGTCGAACTCAGCAACGGCAGCATCGGGGTGGTCATTTCGATCAACCGGGCACGCCGTCTGAAACCCAAGGTGGCGCTGGTCCTTAATTCGGACAAAACGCCCTTTGCGCCAACCAAGGTGATTGACCTTATGCATGAGACCGTCGAAGACGGCAGCCAGGGATTGGAGATCCGCAAGGTCCTTCCGCCGGGTGAGCACGGCGTCATTCCCACCAACTATATTCCACTCGGCGCCTGAGATTACCGGCCGCACCTGTCGCGCACGCGTAAAGAACCGTTGTCCCGTGCGCCTGGACGACTGGCACATCGCGCGTGCGCTGCGCATAATACCTGGCGCGCAGGGCATTGTCCTTGCGCTTTATACGGTAAATCACCGGGGAGTTCTGGATGAGCGACGCACTGGATTATCTGGTCAGAACCAGACCCGAAGCGATGAAGTCTTATTTCAAGTTTCTCAAGGAAACGGGGAAATCGCTCGACCCGAAGACGCGGATGCTGATCACCGTCATCACTAAAATCGCGACCCAGACCGAAGGAGGGTTTCGCCAGTATCTGCCGCAAGCACTCGAGGCCGGCGCCACGCCCAACGAGATTCTCGATGCCATCCTGCACGCTTTCCCGGCGCTCGGGCTGGCCAAGATCGTGTGGGCCATCGACATCCTGCTCGACATGGACATCCCGGAATTCCGCGCCGAGAACCTGGGCGCGGAAAAACGCTGGCACGACGTCAAACCGGCGGACCAGATTCCCGAGGGCAAGATCACCTACTGCGACAGCGATGGGCGCAGCCTGTTCATCTATCGCATCAACGGTGAGTTCAACGTCTACGACAGCCGTTGCCCGCACCAAGTCACCAATATTCCGCAGCTGGCGCTCGAGGGCTTCCGTCTCACTTGCCCCAAGCATCACTGGGCCTTCGACATCAAGACCGGCAAGTGCGTGGAAAAAGGCAATCGCCCCCTGAAGCGTTTCGAGGCCAAGGTGGAGAACGGCCGGCTCTTCGCACGTTGGTAGGAAACGTCAGGATCTTGGGTTCACGATCGACGGAACTGGTATAAAAGGTCGAAGGCTCACACCGCAGGCGGTTTTAGTTCCCAGCTGCGAAGAGTTTCATAGTGTGCACCTTCCTGTCGCGCATGAGATTGCACAAGACAAAACCGGTTTATCTCCCACGAATGAGGCTCGATCGCCCGGCTCCCGTGGATCTGATGCGCCTTGCGCGCGAGCGTCAGGTGCGCGGCGTAGGGACGTTTCTCCGCCTCAAAACCGCAACCGGTCAGGCCGGCATTCAGGGATTGCACGAGATGTAACAGCGGCCCCGGCGTCTGTGCCGAACCCGCCCACAGGATGCCGGACTTCGGCCAACAACCCATCTGTTCGAGAATCAGCGTGAAGGACTCGCTGCGAATCGCCGAAGCCGCCCGCTCGGCGCATTCCCGGAACGACGCATCGACCGAACCCAGGAAGGCCAAGGTCAGATGAATATTTTCCGGAACCACACGCCGAGCAGAGCCGTCACGCAGAGCGTTTCCCGCAAGCCTGTACAGCTCGCGGCTCAATTCGGTCGGCGGCCACAGCGCAAAAAACAGCCGCGGCGTCGGCGTTGTGGATGATGGCGTAGTAACAGGAGTCATCGGTGATCTATGCAAACCCGGGAGAGCTTATACAAAAATAGTGGACCGTGGAGGGTGAGCCGGATCAAGGCCTTTGTCCAGTGGGCGCGCGGCGGGATTAGGAGCCGCGAACGCCCCGACACGGATGTCGGGGCTGGGCCGCAAGCGCAGCATGGAATGCGCAGCGCGGCGGGCGAAGCGAAGAAAGTGAACCGTAGGTTCGATTCCGCGATTAAGCAACCACCAAAGCACAGCGAGGTCGCGATGGCAGCAAAACCAAGGAAGTATATGGTGGGCCGTGGCAGATTCGAACTGCCGACCAACTGGTTAAAAGCCAGCTGCTCTACCGACTGAGCTAACGGCCCGCGCGGGAAGGGAAAAACAGGAGGGCGGCATTATCCAGAGGCCGCCCAACCCTGTCAAACCAAAAGACGCAGCGGAATAGCCCCGATCAGGCCGTTTTGGTCTCGCGGGCAGCGGGCAGCAGCTTCATCTCCGCCAGCGCCAGTCGCAGCGCACGGAAGAAAGGCTGCTCGTCCAGCATGTGGCCCTGCATCTTCATGGTCAGCGCGGAGCCGAAAATGATCGCAGCCAACGTGATCGCCGAGCCCAGCGCCAGCGTGGACATGCCGGTGACACCCTGACCGATTGTGCAGCCGAGCGACAGTACGCCGCCGAAACCCATCAACACGCCGCCGATGAGGTGATTCACCATGTCCTCGCTGGTGCTGAAAGTTTCGATGCGGAAATTGCCGGAAAGCACGGCATACAGAAACGAACCGGCGATGACGCCGAGGACGGCGGCGATGCCGAAGTTGATGGTGGAGCCGGTGTAGGTCATCAGATAATTCACATTCTCCCCCACCGGCGCAACGAAGGTGTAGGATTCCAGCCGTACCGGCTCGAATTCATCGAAGCCGAGCTTGCCGGTGACATACCAGCCGGCGACGATGAGCAGGCCGACACTGAACCCGGCAAAAATATTTTTGTAGCTCCTGAGAAATTCCCTGCTCGCCAGCGCATACAGGGTGAAGCCGAGGCCGACGACGGCCGCCACAGCCCCGCGCACCATCTTCATGTCGGCGATGCCGGTCGCCGCTTGAATCAGCGCGGGAAGTCCCTGGCCGGATATATTGCGCGCCGCGAGATCGAGGTTGGCGACCTCGATCGCATTGATGCGCACCGGGGCGAGCAATCCGCGCAGCGTCATGTAGGCCGTGATGCCCAGTACCAGCATGACCACGAGCGATTTCAGGTTGCCATTGCCAACGCGCACCAGCGTACGCTGGCCGCAACCGGAACCCAGCGTCATACCAACGCCGAAGAGAAACCCGCCAAGGAGGTGCCCCAGCCAGCCGAAGTTCGTTGTCAGATAAATGGACTTGCCGAGATCGATGTATCCCTGGGCCTGTAGAAATTGCGAGCCGATGATGGCGATACCGATGGCGAGAAACCAGGCGCGCAAGCGATTCTTATCGCCCATGTTCACCCAATCGCTCACCGCACCCATGGTGCAGAAATTCGTCTTGTTGGCAATGGCGCCGAACGCCACCGCCACGAGGAATCCCCACAACACTACATTCTGAACATTACTGAGTTCCATAAAACCTCCGGCTTACCACCTTTAAGTCAATGACTGTCGAGACGCTGCCATACGCGCCTTTATTCCTTGCCACCGGCGCATGGATTATTTTGCGTCGCTTTGGCGTCTCGCGCCATATCACCTGTCAGTCCGGATTGTTTTATCGTGACATTTTGACGCTGCCAGATAAGGCTTCCCCCGGAAAAAGCAGGCTAGTAAAATCGCCTTTTCAGTCATTTGCCACGAGGTACGCCAATGCCGACGTTCGATAGAGAACTGGACACCACGGGACTCAACTGCCCCATGCCTGTCATGAAGTGCAAGAAAATGCTCCAGTCGCTGGCGGCGGGGCAAGTGCTGCATCTGCTGACCACGGACCCCGGCACCCGCAGCGATATCCCCGCGCTGGTCAGCAGGACCGGCGATCAGATCGTTGAAACCAGCGAAGAGGGCGGGAAGATTCACTTCTATATCAGGAAGGCGTCGTAAAATTTAGGTAGGGGTGCGATTTATCGCGCCCTGGGCGGGATAAATCCCGCCCCTACAGATTTTTTTTACAACCAGGCGTGGACCGGATGCTGTTCCACCAGATCGACGAAATCACCGTAGCTCGCGACGCGAACATCCTTGATGAGGTTGCCCAGGCCGCGCGCCTTCAGGTCCGCGTCAATCGCATAAACCGTGTGCTGCTTCACGGCCTGCTCGATCAGGGATGATCTCGCCGTTCCCGCCGAAGCCGCGTACACGCCGTCCTCCAGCAACAGAATGACATCGCCCTTTTGCGCCACGCGCAGACAGTTCTCCAGCGCACTGTTCTGAAATGGGGATTTGTTGACGGTATGGAGCATGGGAGATTCCTAGAATGACACGAGGCTGTGCTGCACCGCCATCATCGCGGCGATCTCGGCGCTGTCCAGCACCTTGGGCCGGATGGGCGCGTCGGTCTCCTCATCCTTGCCGATCGAAATAATCGCGTCCTCCGCGATATTCCGTTCTTTCAGCGACTGCCGGTCCACGTAAACCTTCGTGACCTCCCAATCCACGAGCGCGCCGAGCGAGGCCATGAAGCCCTTGATGCCGAGCCCCTTCGTGTCCTGGCCCGGGTGCAGGGCCAGCACGCCGTCGTCCATGAAAACCACGGAAAGATCCATGTCGTAGGTCGCGAAAATGAACATGACCTCGATGGATTCCTGCACGTAAATGCTGCCGTGCGGCGCCTTGCGCACCGTCACCATGACCTTTTTTCCCGTCGCTGCCATGAGTCCGCCTTGTATCAATCGCCAAAAGTGACCAGCCGGTCGGCTTCGTCGATCATGCTGGCCAACTGGCCCAGACCCGAGATGCGAATATTCGGCACCAGCACCTCGTTGGTGATGCCGCGGCGTTTTGCCGCGGCGACACAGACGATCATGTCGATCCCTTTCGCGCCCAGTTCCGACCAGCGTTTGGAGATATGCCGTTCGTCCTGCGGCGGGTCCATGAGCTTGGTGGCGTTGTACACGCCATCGTCGTAGAAAAAGATACCGCGGATGGTATGACCCTTGGCGAGAGCGGCCTGGATGAAGTTATAGGCGCTGTCGGAGGCTTCGTGATTGTAGGGACCTTCCAGAACCAGAACTGATAATTTCATGCCTGCTCCGAAATACGTGAATCGCGTTCAGTACCGCCCGGGAAACTCCCCTCCGAGAGGATATCCGAATATTGCCAAGATGGAAGGAAAATTCCAAGGCCCGCGATCACCGGTAGCGGGTGGGATCGGCGACTCCCGCCTCGGCAAACCCCTGCGCGCGCAAGCGGCAGGCGTCGCAACGGCCGCAGGCGCGTCCGGCCGCATCCGGGTCGTAGCACGACAACGTGAGCGCATAATCGACACCCAAACGCGCGCCGGTGCGAATGATTTCATGCTTGCGCATATTCATCAGCGGTGCATGCACATGAAAGGCCTTTCCTTCCACCCCCGCCCGGGTGGCCAGGTTGGCCAGGCTCTCGAAGGCCCGGATGAATTCCGGCCGGCAGTCGGGATAGCCGGAATAATCCACGGCGTTGGCGCCGATATAAATGGCCGAGGCGCCCAGCACCTCGGCCCAACCGAGCGCGATGGAAAGAAATACCGAGTTGCGCGCCGGGACATAGGTGACGGGAATCCCCGGCGAGGACTCGTGCGGCACGGCGATGCGGGTGTCGGTCAGCGCCGAACCGCCGATCCAGCCGATGTCGAGCTTGACCACGCGCTGATCGGCGGCGCCCAGTTGCTGCGCGACACGGCGCGCGGCTTCCAGCTCTACCCGGTGTCGCTGGCCGTAATCGAGCGTGAGCGCATAACAGCGCGCGCCGGCGGCCCGGGCGAGTGCCAGCACGGTGGCGGAATCGAGACCGCCGGAAACCAGCACCACCGCCTTCCGGCCGGCGTCAGCGTCCGCGGGCATCGTTCCAGAGAAGCTTGTGCAATTGGATCTGCATGCGCACCGGCAGATGATCCTGCAAGATCCACTCGGCCAGATCGGTCGGGTTCATCTGCCCGTAGCAGGGAGAAAAGAGCACGTCGCAAATCCGGTCAAGCCTATGCTCAGCGAGCTTCGCGCGACTCCATTCGTAATCCGTGCGATCGCAGATCACGAACTTGACCTGATCCTTTTTCTCCAGATGCGCGATATTGGCGTAGAGGTTGCGTTGCTCCTCCCCGGAGCCGGGTGTCTTGAGATCCATCACGATGCTCACGCGCGGGTCAATGCCGGCGATATCGAGCGCGCCACCCGTCTCGAGCGACACCTCGTAGCCGCGTTCGCACAACGCAACCAGCAATTCACGGCACGGACGTTGCGCCAGCGGTTCGCCGCCCGTCACGGTCACGTAACGCGGCGCGTGTTCGGCCACGCGCTTCAATATATCGTCGAGATCCAGCCACTGCCCGCCATAGAAGGCGTATTCGGTGTCGCAATAGGTGCAGCGCAGCGGGCAACCGGTCAGGCGAATAAACACCGTGGGGTAGCCCACGGTGCGTGCCTCGCCTTGCAATGAATAAAAGATTTCCGTGATGCGCAGCCGGTCGCTCGCGGAGGAACCCGGCCGGAGGGTTACAGCGGCTGTCTCCGATGGCGGCACAAACTAATGCTCCTGTTTCTTCATCTTCGCCAGCCGCTGCTCCGCCGATTTGGCGGCGGGCTGGCCGGGATAGCGCGCGATGACCTGATTGAGATTCTCACGCGCCTTGGCCCATTCACCGAGCTCATAATGGCTGTAGCCGATCTTGAGCAGGGCATCCGGCGCTTTCAGGCTCTTGGGATGATCATTCATGAGCCGGGAAAACTCCGTCAGCGCCTGCCGAAAATCGCGCACGACGTAATAGGCCTCGCCGAGCCAGTACCGGGCGTTGTCACGCAGCGCGCTTTGCGGATGCTTGGCGATAAAATCGCGAAAGCCTTTGGCGGCCCGATCGTAATGCCCCTGCTTCATGAGGTTGAACGCCGCATCGTAGTCCTGCTGCTCCTGGGCCGACGACGCCGACCCTGTCGCAGAAGGCACGCTGGCTCCCGTGGGGGAGGCCGCTTCCGGTGAAAGCGCCGCGGACCCGCGGCGTTCCAGTTCACCGATCCGCCGGTCGATGTCGGCCAGCAGATCGCGCTGGCGCGCCTTCAGACGCTCGATTTCGTTGGTCTGGACCTCAACCTGACCCCGCAGGTTCCGAAGTTCCGTCTGCAGCGTTTCAAGCTGTTGCAGAAGATCGGCCAGCACCTCACGCGAAGGCGGGGAGGATGCCGGGGCACCCCCGACCCCCAGCTCCACCACCGGCGGCAGGCTGCGGCCGCCCGAAGGTGGCTCCGCCGCCCACGCCGGCGCCAGCAGGCTGGCGGTCAGTATCCCTGCCGCCCACACGCCGACGCGCCGGGGATGCCGCATCGTCTTCTACCCGGCTTAATAGCCGATCTCGGCGCGGCGGTTCTGACGCCAGCAGGACTCATTGTGCTCGGGGCACAGCGGTTTTTCCTCGCCGTAGGACACCGTCTTGATGCGGTTGCCGGCGACGCCCAGGACTTTCATCATGCGCTCAACGGCCTGTGCCCGCCGCTCGCCCAGCGCCAGGTTGTACTCACGCGTGCCGCGCTCGTCGCAATTGCCCTCGAGCGCCACCTTGAGCTGCGGGTTGGCCACCAGATGGGCCGAATGCGCCTCGATGATGGCGCGCGCCTCGTCATCGATGGTGCTGCTGTCAAAGGCGAAATGCACGCGCTTTTGCGCGCGCAACTCGGCCTGTCTTTGCGCCTTCATTCGTTCCTGCTCGGACAGACCTTCCGCCGCGGGTTTCCCGGGCGCGGGCGCCGTCTGTGCCGGTGCGGCGCCTTTTTCATCCACCGCAGGCTTGACGGCCTCCTCGCCGGCGCAACCGGCGAGCGCGAGGGCGATGAACAGCGATGCAACGAGATATTTCCTGTTTTTCATGTTTCACTCCTTATATTGCAGTTCACGGTTGTAAGGCGACCAGGCGGGCTCACGCACATCGCCCTCCTCTAACTTGAACAGCTGACGCACGCGTCCGTCAGCAGAGACCGAAGCCAGCACACCGCGGCCCCTCACCTCGGTGGCGTAGATAATCATACGCCCATTCGGGGCGAAACTGGGCGACTCGTCGAGCGAGGTCTCGGTCAGCACCTGCATCGTGCGGTTGTCCAGCCGCAGCGCCGCGATACGGAAGCCTCCCTGGCTGCGACTGACGAGCGTGATGGACTTGCCATCCGCGGCATAGGAAGCGCGGGCATTATAGTCCCCCTCGAAGGTCAAACGCTCGGCCGATCCGCCGGACGCGCTCATGCGGTAGACCTGCGGCGTGCCGGCGCGATCGGAAGTGAAAACGATATCGCGGCCATCCGGCGACCAGGACGGCTCGGTATCGATGGCCGCATCATGGGTCAGCCGTTTGAGCGCCCGGGTATCGAGATGCATCATATAAATCTCGGCATTACCATCGCGCGACAACGTCAGCGCCAGGCTGCGGCCATCCGGCGACCAGGCGGGCGCCCCGTTGATGCCGGAGAATTCGGCGACCAGCTCACGCCGACCGTCGGTCATGTTCTGGATATACACCTTGGAACGTTTGTCCTCAAAAGATACATAGGCCAGTCGCTTGCTGTCCGGCGACCAGGCCGGCGACATCAGCGGTTCGGAAGAACGCACCACCGTCTGGGGATTGACGCCATCGGAGTCCGCCACTTGCAGTTTGTAGACCGGCTTCACGCCGGGCGGTTCCTCGCGCGTGACATAGGCGATGCGGGTGTTGAACGCGCCGGGTTCGCCCGTGATTTTCTCGTAAATGATGTCGCTGATCTGATGCGCCACCGAGCGCAGCATCTCGGCCCCAATGGTATAACGAAAGCCGGCGATCTGGGACCCCTTGAAAACATCGTAAAGCCTGAATTGCACCTGGAATTTTCCCGGCGCCGCCTGGCGCACGCTGCCTATCGCCAGAGCCTCGGCCTTGAGGATGCGCCAGTCCTTGAACACGACGTCCTTGTCTTCGTGCGGCATCGACACGAAATCCTCCCGCGAAAGCACGGCTAAGCGGCCGCTGCGCGCCAGATCCGCCTCGATCACATCGGAAATATTCTGCGCTGGCGGCGCGGCGCCCTCCCAGCCGAACGGCACGATCGCGATGGGCGTGCCAACATCCACGCCACGCGTGATCTCGATGGTCAATACAGCGCGCCCTTCGGGCGCCAGTAACAAGTTGCAAGTGACAAGTAGCAAGAAGATGAACCTCTGCTTAAAGCCCTGCCTGGCCTGCCGCCACTTGCTACTTGCGATGTACAGGGACGTACAAGTGTCGCGATAGACAGGATGTCGAGAGCGGCCTACTTTCCACTTGCTACTTATTAACAAAGTTCATTCCTCCGGACTGAACAAAAATTCAATTTCGCGGAAATTATCAAACAAGGTCGGGTCCTCGGGCAACGGCAAGGGCGCGGCCTTGTAAACAGCGTTTTCCACCGAGCGGTCAAAAACCGTGCTCCCGCTGGAGCGCACCACCTTGGCCGACAGCACCTCGCCACCCGGCGCCAGACGCACGCTCACCACGCATTTCAAACCTTTCGCCACGCCGACAGGCCGGTTCCAACTCTGGCTGACACGCTGGCGGATCAGCGACCGGTACTTGTCGACCGCAGAGGCGGCACGCGCGGCATGCGCCGCCTGCTGGCGCGCCTTCTCTTCCGCGGCCAGCTGCTCCTGCAGCGATTGCTCGGTCAGTTTCTGCCGCCTTATTTCCTCTTTCCGGCGTTCCACATCCGCCGCGCGTTTCTGCCTTTCCTTCTCCTCGGCTTCCTTTTTTTTGCGCTCGGCGATCAGACGCTGCTGCGCCAGTTCTTCTTCCTGCTTTTTCTTCAGGTCGGCCTGGCGGCGCTTTTCCGCCTCGGCCTTCTGGCGCGCCCCATCCTCCTGGGCGCGTTTGTTGTCTTCTTCGGGTTTGCGGGCGGGCGGTTCCGGCACCGCCACGGCCTGCACCACCTCGCTGGACGGCGGCTGCATGGTCCAGCGAAAACCGATCACGGCAAGTCCGATCACCACCGCGTGCACCAGCACGGCATATACGATGGCCCGAACCCTTCCCGGATTGTGGCGTAACTTTTTCGGCAACACGCTGGAAACCATCTCAAAACAAAAAGATAAAGCAACCGCAGATAAACGCGGATGATGAATAAGATAAACGCAGATGAGTTATACGATTTCTTTTTCTATCTGCGTTCATCTTAATATAAATCTGCGTCAATCTGCGGTTTAACATTTTAAGATAAGCTCTAATTCTTCAATGGCGGCGGCTCGGTCAACAGCCCCACGCTCGGCGCGCCGGCGGATTGCAGCAAGGTCATCGCCTTCACGACCTCGCCATAATTCGCCTGCCGGTCACCGCGGATCAGCACCGGTGTTTTCGGTCGCAAGCGCAGAATCGCCGCCACTTTCCTGCGCAACTCCTCGGACGAGATACGTCGGTCGTCGAGAAAATATTTTCCCTCGCGGTCCACTGTCACGACCAGCGTTTCCCGGTCCTGGGACTCCACCGGTCGCGCCGCCGCCTGCGGCAGGTCCACCTTGACACCCTGTGAGAGCAGCGGGGCGGTGATCATGAAGATCACCAGCAGCACCAGCATTACATCGATGTACGGCACGACGTTGATCTCGCTCATCAGTTTCTTGTGGCGCTTGCGGTAGGCCTCCATGTCTAGCCCCTCGCCGCGTACGCCTGGCGCTGCAGGATGCTGGAAAATTCGTCCATGAATATCTCGTAGCGCGTCACCAGCCGTTCCACCTTGTTGGAATAACGGTTGTAGGCGATGACCGCCGGAATGGCGGCGAACAGGCCGATGGCAGTGGCGATCAGGGCCTCGGCAATGCCCGGGGCCACATGCGCGATGGTGGCCTGCTGCACCATGCCGAGGGAACGGAAGGAATTCATGATGCCCCAGACCGTGCCGAACAGGCCGACATAGGGGCTGGTCGAGCCGACCGTGGCCAGAAACGAAAGATGCGTTTCCAGGTAATCAATCTCGCGCGACAGCGCCACGCGCATGGCGCGCTGCACGCCCTCGAGGATATCCATGGGCTCGATCTTGGTCTCCTGGCTGAGACGCCTGTATTCGCGGAACCCCTCCACAAAAATGCTGCCCATGCCGGTGGCATTAGCGTCTTTTTTCGACTGCTCGGTGAACATCTGGTTGAGGTTGGCGCCGGACCAGAATTTGGCTTCGAAACGGTCGGCCACCGATCCGGCGGTTTTGATCGCGAACCATTTGCGGAAGATCATGGTCCAGGAAAGCACCGAGGCGGCCAAGAGGAGCAGCATGACCAGCTGCACCGGCAGCGAGGCGTGCCGGATGAGGGACAGCAGTGCAATGCCTTCGGTCGTGGTTATGTCCATGCGCTAAATTCCTGCGTCGATTTTTGACCCGATGCCTTCCGGAATCGGTCGCGGGGCAAACGTGGCGGCATCGAGACAGGCCACTTTCACCTCGCCTTCACAGAGGGTGAGCGCGTCGCGCCGGATTTCCTGGGCAAAGGCGATGCTGGCCTTCCCGCGCCGGGTCACCCGCACCGTGGCCTGCAACAGATCGTTGAAACGCGCCGGCTTCAGGAATTCGAGCCGGGCGGAACGCACGGCGAACAAGACACCCTCGCGGCGCGAAAGTTCATCCTGCTCGAAGCCCAGGGCGCGCAGCCATTCGGTGCGGGCCCGTTCCATGAATTTCAGATAATTGGCGTAATACACGACATGTCCGGCGTCAGTGTCTTCGTAATACACCCGGATGGGAATCGAAAAAACGGATTTCATATTTTCCATGAAACCGCAGATAAACGCAGATCAACGCGGATAAAAGCCGATTCTTTCCATTCAAATCTGCGTTCATCCGCGTTCATCTGCGGTTCCAAAATTATTACATTGATTCATTATTCGAAAATGCTGCGCTGTGTCTGATCGGGAGTGCTCGGCGCCTGCAAACCGAAATGCCGCCACGCCGAAGCGGTCGCCATCCGTCCACGCGGCGTGCGCATGAGATAACCCTGCTGAATCAGAAACGGCTCGATCACGTCCTCGATGGTATCACGCTCCTCGCCGATCGCCGCGGCGAGATTGTCCACCCCCACCGGGCCACCGGAAAATTTTTCGATCACGGCCAGCAGCAGCTTGCGGTCGAGCATATCGAAGCCGCACTGGTCCACTTCTAACATGTTGAGCGCCAGTTCGGCGATGTCACCCGTCAGCCGTCCATCGCCTTTGATCTGGGCAAAATCGCGCGCGCGCCGCAGCAGGCGGTTCACGATGCGCGGGGTGCCGCGCGAGCGGCGTGCGATCGCCGCCACGGCATCGGGCTCGATCGGTATCTCCAGAATCCCGGCGGAACGCGCGACGATCCGGGCCAGTTCCTCCGGATTGTAAAACTCCAGGCGCTGGACAATCCCGAAGCGGTCGCGCAGTGGCGAGGTCAGCAGTCCCGCGCGTGTGGTTGCGCCCACGAGCGTGAACGGCGGCAGGTCGAGCTTGATGGAGCGCGCCGCCGGGCCATCGCCGATGAGAATATCGAGCTGGTAGTCCTCCATCGCGGGATACAGGATTTCCTCGACAATCGGACTTAAACGATGAATCTCGTCAATGAAAAGGACGTCGTTGGGCTGCAGGTTGGTCAGGATCGCTGCCAGGTCGCCGGGGCGTTCGAGCACCGGCCCGGAGGTCTGACGCAGGCCCACACCCATTTCATTGGCAACGATGTGAGCCAGCGTGGTCTTGCCGAGGCCCGGCGGACCGAACAGGAGCACGTGGTCCAGGGCCTCGCTGCGTCCGCGGGCGGCGGCGATGAAAATCTCCATTTGCCGCCGGATCGGTTCCTGGCCGACGTATTCCGCCAGGCGCGCAGGACGCAGCCGGCGCATATCGACGATTTCGTCGGCCGCGTCCACGGCGTGCGCGGATACCAGTCGGTCGGTCTCGATCATTTAAAAATCTCAATAGACAGGATTTACAGGACGAACAGGACTGGAAAAAATCTTGTCTTCGCTTTTAATCCTGTAAATCCTGTTAATCCTGTCCATTAATCTATACTGCCATGCCCTTGAGTGCCTGACGAATGATTTCTTCCGCATTCATTCCCTTGGTGGAAACGCCGCGCACCGCCCGGCTGGCCTCGTTCGGCTTGTAGCCGAGCGCCACCAGCGCGCTGACCGCCTCGCTCACCGGGTCGGCCGGCGCCGCCGGACCACCGTCTGCGGTGGTGCTGGGGACCGGCATGGGAACATCTTTTGGCAACTTGTCGCGCATTTCGATCACCAGGCGCTCTGCGGTTTTGCGTCCAATGCCCGGAACCTTGGTCAGGCGCGCGATGTCCTCTCCCGCCACGCAGCGCGTGAACTCTTCATCCGACAGTCCCGAAAGCACCGCCAAGGCCACGCGCGGTCCCACGCCATTGACCTTGAGCAGATCGCGAAACAGCCGCCGCTGGGCCTCGCGGATGAAACCATATAATAGGTGTGCATCCTCGCGCACCACCAGATGCGTGTAGAGTGTGATCTGCTCACCTACCGCCGGCAGTTCGTAAAAGGTGGTCATGGGCGCTTCCAGTTCGTAACCCACGCCGCCCACGTCCAGCATCAGCACCGGCGGCTCCTTGCGCAGCAGCACGCCTTGCAGCCGGCCGATCACAAGGGCAACCTCATCCCGCGCCGTCCTGATTTGCGCCGGGGCAGCGCCCGTGCCAACGACAGATGGCCGACCGCGTGATGCGCATGGCAAATGGCGCAGGCGAGCGCATCGGCGGCATCGGCCTGGGGTGCGCTGGAAAGTCCGAGCAGCGCCTGCACCATGTGCTGAACCTGCTGTTTGCCGGCATGGCCCTTGCCGACGGCGGCACGCTTGATCTGAAGCGCGGTGTATTCGGCGATGTCGAGCATCTGGTTGGCGCCGGCGAGTATCGCCGCGCCACGCGCCTGCCCGAGTTTGAGCGCGGAATCCGCGTTTTTTGCCATGAATACCTTTTCAATGGCCAGCACCGTCGGTTGATAGGTCCGGATGATCTCAGCCACGCCGTCGTACACCGTCTTGAGCCGGCCGGCGAGATCAGCCTTGGGCACCCGCACGCAGCCGCTGGCAATGTATTCGATCCGGCCGTTGCGTAACACCTGCACCACACCGAAGCCGGTAATGCGGGAGCCGGGATCGATGCCGAGCACCCGCATCAGCTCGCCTGCTTGAGAAGCGCGTCTGGACAATTCTGCCAGGAGCAGAATTGGACGCACGCAGTGCGCCCGCCAGGGCGCGCGCCAAGGATGGCGCGCGTCAAAATCGGCATTGGCAAAGTCATCCCAAAGAGGTAACTCATCAACTTGCCTGTTTGAGTAATTCGTCTGGCAAATCCGCATTCGAATACACGCTCTGCACATCATCCAGATCATCCAGCGCTTCCAGGAGCTTGAGCAGTTTTTCCGCGTCCTCGCCCATGACAGGCGCGGAGGTGGTGGCGCGCTGTTGTATCTCGGCCTGCTCGGGTTTGAGGCCACGCTTCCCCATGGCCTCGACCACGGCATGAAACGCCTCCGGTGTGGTCAGGACTTCAATCGAGCCGTCCTTGTCCGCGACCACGTCCTCGGCCCCGGCCTCGAGTGCGGCCTCCATGATCTTGTCTTCGTTTGTCCCGGCGGGATAATTGAGCACGCCGGTTTTGTTGAAAAGGAAGGCCACCGAACCGTCTTGGCCCAGATTGCCGCCGTGCTTGGAAAAAGCATGGCGTACTTCGCCCACCGTGCGGGTGCGGTTGTCGGTGGTACACTCGACCACGATCGCGACCCCGCCCGGACCGTAGCCCTCATAATGCACTTCCTCGTATTGCGCGCCTTCGAGTTCGCCGGTACCACGCCTGATGGCGCGCTCGATGGTGTCCCGGGTCATGTTCTGATCCAGAGCCTTGTCGATGGCCGTGCGCAGGCGCGGGTTCAGCCTGGGATCGCCACCTCCGCCCATGCGCGCGGCGATGGTGATTTCGCGGATCAGCTTGGTAAAAATCTTGCCGCGCCGGGCATCCTGAACGCCTTTGCGGTGTTTGATATTCGCCCACTTCGAATGCCCAGCCATGGCTAAGTCCTTCCTTTCTCTGAAATGTGCCGCTCACCGCAAAGGCGCGAATTGTGCATGCCGTCCCTGGCGTCGCGTGGGCTGCTTCGAGTTACCCCAGCCCGACCATCCATGGTCGGGCGCTCAGCGGCGCGAATGCACGTTAAGTGCGTTCGCGAAAACTCCGCTTCGCCCCTTGCGGTGCTTGATGTTGGCCCATTTCGAATGGCCGGCCATGCGATTTCCTAATGGTTTTAGCGGTCTTTCGCGCTGTAGCGCATAGTTTAACATCGGCACCCGCCCGGCCCAACTCGCAATTAACATGTAGATACTCTGTTCGCTTGACCTTCCCCTATTTCTCAAGCCATCCGGGGTTCGGGTTGGTGAGTTCGCCACCGATCCATACCGCACCTATGTGGTGTTCAAAAATGAAAAACCCCGCCTAAGCGGGGTTTTCTGATAGCCAACTAATTTCTTTAAGCTGCTTTGCGGCGAGC